>OGDF01006456.1_pt1 | contig 11651 bp, 10 predicted proteins | sample 1570141 | NCBI WGS metagenome assembly OGDF01 (sample SAMEA4370581, study PRJEB24528) | human gut metagenome | reverse complement strand
GTTATGAGAATGTCAGTGATTCTGTTAAGGCTGATATATTCGGATTTGATATTGCAGATGTGAGTGGAAGTATAAGACTGTTTTCGGACGTAATGAAACGGTTGGAGATAAAGCTGGATGGTGATGAAATGTATGAGGAGTTCCAGAGAATTTATGATGAGAGTGTTAGCAGAGATGCTGGTAAAGATAAGGCGGAAGATAAGATGTGGAATAGGGGCAGAGGAAGGTGATTTCTCTGCCCAATATTAAATTAAGAATGGATGTATAATTGAACACTAAATATATATTAAATACTAATAAATCATATTTAAACAGTGAAATATCAGTTGAGGGAAACAGATGTTCGTGATATAATTACTTTGTTATTTTATACATTTTAGAATCGGAGGGAGAATATGTCTGAGACTAATGAAAAATGGTCTAATTTAGAAGAAACTGCAGAATATCTAGGTGTAACGAAAGATACCATAAGAAGTTGGATTAAAAAAACAGATATTCCTGCTCATAAGATAGGCAGACTTTGGAAATTCAAATTTTCAGAAGTGGATGAGTGGGTGAAAAGCGGAAAAAGTGCATTATAGAATAGAAAGTAGAAAAGAAAATGATAAATACAGAATTACATAATGGAGATTGTCTTGAGTATATGAAAAAAATACCAACATCTTCGATTGATTTGATAATAACAGATCCACCATATAATTTAGGAAAGTTTATGGAGGAGAGAGATACTAATTTAGTTAAAATGCGGGATAATTTTTTTGGGGCTGCAGGATGGGATGATTTAGATTATAAAGAATGGAAAAAATCTATGAATAAATTTTTTCATCAAGCATCAAGAGTTTTGAAGGATGGTGGTTCAATAATTGTATTTATGGCGATAATAAAGGTTGAGACAATAATACAATTAGCACAAAAACACGGACTGTATTATAAGACAACTGGTATATGGCATAAGTCTAATCCAATGCCAAGGAATATGAATTTGCATTTTGTTAATTCGACAGAATCGTGGATATATTTTACTTATAAAACAAAGACAGGGACATTTAACAACAACGGAAAAGTATTGCATGACTTTATTGAAACTGTTACATCAAACAGCGAAAAAAAAATATGGAAAACATCCAACGCAGAAACCGGAAGCTTTAATGGAACATTTTGTTAAGGTGTTGTCAAATGAAAATGATACAATTCTGGATCCTTTTATGGGAAGTGGAAGTGTTGGTGTGTCAGCTGTAAAAAACAATAGGAATTTCATAGGAATCGAGTTAGATGAAAATTACTTTAATATAGCTATATCTAGGATTAAAGAGGTAAAGAAAGATGAAATATAAGGTTATAGATTTATTTGCTGGAGTTGGTGGAATGTCATTAGGTTTTGAAATGGCAGGGTTTGATGTGGTTCTTGCCAATGAATACGATAAAGATATTGCAACTGCATATAAAAAGAATCATAGTTCTACTAAAATGATAAATGAAGATATAACCAAACTTGATTTGCAATCAGTATTTGAACAATATAAAGGTAATATTGACGTTATAATAGGCGGTCCGCCATGTCAGGGTTTTTCGCAGAAAGGAAAGAGAAAAACAATACATGATGAACGTAATTTCTTGTTTAAATATTACGTTAAAGTGGTGGATTTAGTAAAACCTCAATATTTTGTAATGGAAAATGTGCCTAATTTATTAACTGCTGAAAAAGGATATTTTAAGCGAGAAATAGAAGAATTATTTTCAAAAATGGGGTACATTCTAGATGCTGGTGTATTAAATGCAGCGGATTATGGAGTTCCGCAAAATCGAAGACGTGCCGTCATTATTGGAAAAAAGACAAATGAAGAAAGGGTAAACTTGCTGCCTAAACCGATTAATAAAAAAGTTTCAGTATGGGATGCAATAAGTGATTTAGCATATCTTAATTCTGGTGAGGGTGATGAAATTCAGGATTATAAATTCGAAGCCAGAAGTGAATATCAAAAGAAGATGAGAATGAATTCAAATAAATTGCTTAATCATAAAGCAACTAATCATTCGAAGCTTGCATTAGAACGCTTAGCCCTTGTTCCACCAGAACAGGGAAAGGAATGTTTACCAGAGGAACATTTAACAAAATCAATATATAGTGGTACTTGGTGCAGAATGCAAAAAGATGATGTTTCTGTAACAATTACAACAAGATTTGATACTCCGTCATCAGGTAGATTTACACATCCATATTTGAACAGGGCAATTACAGTGCGCGAAGCAGCAAGAATACAGTCATTTCCTGATACTTTTGAGTTTGTTGGACCAAAGGTTTCACAGATGAAACAAGTAGGAAATGCGGTACCACCGCTATTGGCTAATAAGATTGCCGATTCAATATTAAATGACATAACATAGGAGGAATGTTTAAATGAAAAGACCAAGTAATATACAGAAATTTAAACCTGTTGATCCTAAATTGGGAATTAAATCATCTTTGCCTAAATCAAAGTCTACAATTGCTCTTGTAATTTTGCTATGGTTGTCAAATGACAAAAAGTATGAAATTGAGTATTCTGAGACAGATGGCGATAAAATAACGATATCTGAGAACTGTTATGATAAATTGATACAATATTTGAGAAATAATATAGATATTAAAGGCGATTCTGAAGAAGATATCATGAATTATGTAAATGAAAACCAATTATTTCATTCACAGTTAGAGTCGCTTATTGTTGCACTTGAATTAGTGTGGAGAATTGCATCTATTAAATTTAAGGATAGTAATAAAGCGGATAGTGCAGAAAGAACTGGGAAGAAAAGATTTGAGAAAATATTATCGTATACAAATAATATTGATTTATTTGACACTTTGATTGAAAGCAATAAAAAATATTGCCAAGTATTATATGAATGGCTACAAGGAAAGAAGAATGTAGAAGATACACATTTAGAAAAACAATTGGTTAGAGTTATAAATTATCTTTCAGATGATGTTGTGTTGAAAATGTTAGACAATAATCAGAACGTATATTTTAATATGACATCCGTGTATGAAGCTATGACACAAAAAACAGATGAAATTGATATCAATGGAGATGGAGAAGCAAAGGGTGCATTAAGAATTGTAAAAGGTGCTTTAGGAGAAGGACTAAATTACTATTTGGCATATAATAAGAACATTGTTACAATGTCGGATAATGTAGATTATGATGAATTTGTATATTATGAACAAAGGGTAAGAGAGCGACAGAAAATAAGTAATGTGAATATATTGCTCCACGCTGCGGAAAATGATGATGAAAATACAACTGACATTTCGTGTTCAAAAAATAGGATAATATTTGGTGCTCCGGGAACTGGTAAGAGTCATAAACTAGAGGAAAATAGCAAATATTTTGCTGATAATATGGAAAGAGTAACATTCCATCCAAACTATTCGTATGCAAATTTTGTAGGTGCATATAAACCTATTATGTCAAAGTCAGACGTATATGACAATCTTGATACTGAAAAGAGAAGAGTGCTTGCAGTTCTGCAAGACAAATCAATGTCAGCACAAGAAAAATATGATGAATTGTACGATAAATTCAAGGATGAAGGTTTAACTCGTCTACCATTATTACTAGGTATATATACGGATGAGAATTTTAAAACTAGAAAAGTGGATGGTAGTGATGCTGCCGGTGATAATAGTGTGGAGAGAAATCATGGAAGGGCTATTAGACCATATTTAAGTTTAAATCCACAGAATAAAAATAAAGAAATCTCGTATGAGTTCGTTCCGGGTCCATTTATGAGAATTTATGTGCAAGCAATAAACCATCCGGAAGAAGATTACTTATTGTTAATAGAGGAAATTAATAGAGCAAATGTAGCAGCAGTGTTTGGAGATGTATTTCAATTACTTGATAGAAAGAATGGAGTAAGTGAATATCCAATTGCTACAAGCGAGGATATAAAGACTTATTTATTAGAAAACTTGGATTGCCTAAAAGGAAAAAATATTGATGATTTAACAGAAGAAGAAAGAGAAAAGTATTTTGAGATGAGAATTCCGGCAAATATGTACATATGGGCAACGATGAACAGTGCAGATCAGGGCGTATTTCCAATGGACACAGCATTTAAGCGTAGATGGGAATTCGAATATTTAAGTGTCAATGATGATGAGCAGGTTGCAGCAATAAAAGATTATGTCATACCAATGTGTATCAAGGACAATAAAGCGGATCATTATATTGGCTGGGATAGTTTAAGAACAAGGATAAATAATATTTTGACATCTGAAAAGTGTAAAGTTAATGAAGACAAGCTTTTAGGACCATTTTTTATATCTAAAAATATGTTAGACGAGATAAAGAATAATAAAGAGCAAGTAGACGAATTAGAAGCAAAAGATGAAGCTTCTCGGACTGAGAAGGATAATGAAGCACTTAAAGATATGCATCAAAAAGAGAATAGTTATATAAAAGCATTTGAAAGTAAAGTAATCATGTATTTGTTTGAAGATGTTATGAAGATGCGTCCGGAGAACATATTTATAGGTCATAATAAAAAGAATGGAAAGATGATTTTTTCAGAAATATGTAAAGCCTTTGGCAGGATGGTGGAGGCATATTTGGAATTGAAGATTTGGTAAATATATAAAAAGGGGATGAGAGACAATGACGAAAGGTTTCTTTCGTGAAAGAAAGCATTATTCTTTACAGGAAATAACAGACAATTTAATTAACATAAATATGGAAGAAACCAGACGCATTGTCGGGATTCTTAAAAAATATGGAGTAGTTAAAGCTGTAAAAAAGAATAGGCCGGATTTTGATGATTTATCAAATGAAGATATTGTCTTGACTGATGTAATAGACAGCTCAAGCGATATAGAATATATATTTGATTATGTTGGAGTTGTTGTAATCGAGGGGCAAGTTTTTAAATGTTATCCTAAATATATCAAATCAACAGAACATTTATTTGAAAATCTAAAGCAGGTTTTAAAGGTTATAAAAAAATACAATGCATCAGAACAATTGATTTATCTGTTTAATGGAGAAGATGATAGTAAGATTTTTAATAGACTGGCTGTATCTATTCATTTGTTAGAGACATACTATGCTGATGGTTTGTATACAAATCAGAAAGAAATAATTGAAACAAATGGAGAAGGTGAGATTTTATGGGATAAGACTATAAATGAAACATTTGCAATTATACAGAATAACAAACCATATTATGTGGAATTACAAACCAAGAATACGATTGACAATGACTATGATTATTTTCGGCGGTTACATGAATGCGTTCTTACACAATGTAGCAGAGAATTATCAGATGCAGGACTTTTAGAATTATTTGAATTAACAGAAGTTGAGCTGACACAAGAAGAAATGTCTGATTTTGGTGATGCGAGTTATATATTATATCGGTTGCAGTCTGAGATACAAACTCAATATATTACAAGGAAACAGAATCTTCTAAAAACAATATATACATATATTGCTAACGAGAAAACAGACAAAAATGATGTGAGCTATAGTTTATATGGAACTAATAGTTTTAATTTGGTTTGGGAAAAAGTATGTGCAGATAATTTTGGAAGTGTTCTAGATAAGAAAATAGTAGATCTTCCATTAAGTAATCCGGAATGGAATAAAGTTGAATATAAAGATAAAACATTAAGAAAAGTGATTAAATCACCAAGATGGAGAAAAATAGAGTTTCCGGATGTAGAAGATCCGAAGGTGGAAACATTAAAACCTGATTTGGTATGCATATATCCTGTTGATGAACAGAAAAAAGATTATTGCTTTGGAATATATGATGCAAAATATTATTGTATAGATTATCAAATACATGGAGATAAAGTTATCATTAGTGGACAACCGGGTGTAGGTGATGTCACAAAGCAATATTTATATCAATTAGCATTTGATGATTTTATTATGAAACAGGGATACAGATATGTGCAAAATATGTTTTTCTGTCCAGATGAAGTTGGAGATAAGCAGTATGGTTGGGTACAGATGGAAATTCTAAATCATATTGGGAATAAAAGATTGGAAAACATAGCGGTTGTAAAATTATGTGCATCAAAGATGTATCAACTGTATCTTGATAATCAGACAATTAGTGAGCATGAGATTAATCAATATATAGCAGATATAGGTAGACAAGAAATATCAGAGCAAAATTTTGCTAATCGAATGCTGGCATATCTTATGCGTATTACAAACGCTAGTAAAATGGCTGAGGAAAAACTTGAGATGAAAGCAGACAAAGGTAAATTGATATATCCTAGACAGATAAAAAGAGAACTGGGAGCAAAGATTATCTATGATGCTATCTGCCCGGTTGCAAGCAAAGCTTTTTATGGATTTAATCCGTATGAAAAAGAAAACTATGGCACTATGGTAGCAGAGGATATAGGCAATTCTTATGGAAGATGTAATCAGATTGCGGATGCATCTATTGAAATAGAGAAAAAGATAAAAGAGTTGTCGGAAAAGGAACTTCAGGATGAAAAGGTAATTATAGATATTCTCAGGAAGTGCTTTGAGGGTAAAGAAGATATAGCATCTATGGCTGAAGGGGATAACTTGGAGATGCTTGTGGAAAAAGTTATGGAATTAGTAAGGAATTTGTATTTGTAAATTGTAATTAATATTTCATAATTTTGAAGATAGGTATTAACTGCCTAAGTAAAATGGTCAATTGAATTTAAGAAAGAACGAGAAAGTGATGAGACTGAAATGAATAAGAAGTGCCAAATATTTACTCCTGATGGGTATGTAAAAAAACTATTGGATTGTATACAGTATTGCGAAAATATATACGACAAGAACATATTGGAGAATTCATGTGGAGATGGGAATATTTTGGCTGTAATTGCAGAACGATATATTGATGATGCAAAAGCACATGGATTATCAAATCAACAGATAAAAAAAGGTTTATCAAAGCATATATGTGGTGTAGAGATTGATCCAGAACAATATAAGAAGTGCCTTCAGAAATTAAATTCGTTAGCAAAAAAAAGGGGGATAAATGGTGTTAGGTGGAATATTGTTAATGAAGATTATTTAAAATGGGAATGTGATAGAAAATTTGAATTTATTGTAGGGAATCCTCCTTATATTACATATCAAGAATTAGATGAAGAAAATAGAGATTATGTAAGAAAAAATTTTTCTACATGTGAAAAAGGAAAATTTGACTATTGTTATGCATTTATTGAAAGAAGTGTAGACAGCTTGAGTGATGATGGTAAAATGTCTTATTTAATTCCAAGTAGTATATTTAAAACGGTATTTGGGAAAAAACTTCGTTCTTATATTAAACCATACTTACAAGAAATATATGATTATACTCAGGATAAAATGTTTGATGATGTATTAGTAAAATCAGCCATAATTATAATTAATAAATCTATAACGAACAATGAAATGATTTATTATGATATGGCAAATGAGGATAAAATATATATTAATACTGAAAATTTAACAAATAAATGGTTTTTTACAAAAAATAATATACCTGGAACAAGGCGTTTTGGAGATTATTTTCAGGTTGCTCATGTAGTTGCAACCTTATTAAATGAAGCCTATGTGTTAAAAGAGGAAAACTGTCAAGATATAAATGAGTTTTATTGTTGTAATGGCAAAAAAATAGAAAAAAAGGTTGTTAGGGAAACAGCAACTCCGCGCTCGTTACGATATAAAAAAAGGGAAAAAATAATTTTCCCTTATGATTATAAAAATGGAAAATTAATTAGATATTCAACGCAGCAGTTTAACACACAATTTCCTGGAGCAGTTAGTTATTTAAATGACTTTAGAGAACAGCTTGATGAACGAGAAAGTGACAGAAACGCATTATGGTTTGAATATGGTCGCTCTCAAGCATTAGCAGGATTGAACAAAAGAAAATTATTGATTTCTACAGTCATCACTGAAAAAGTAGTAGTATATATGTTAAAGAAAAAGTGTATACCATATGCAGGAATGTATATTGTGCCAAAAGCAGATAATAAAACATATAAACTGGAGGATGCTAAGGAAATTTTAGAAAGTGATGAATTTATGAAGTATGTCCAAGATGTAGGGATTCATATTAGTGGAACTTCTTTGAGAATTACATCAAAGGATATTGAAGAATTCAAATTTTAGGAGGTGGCTTGAGTGGAAGAATTAAAGTATGTTATAGAAGATAGTACGATAGCGGAATTGTTAGGTGTGCAGAATTTTTCTACAGATGAGGCTGCAATACTTGAATTAGTTAAGAATGCATATGATGCTAATGCCTTGAATTTAAAAATTACATTTCAGAATGACACACTTCGATTTGAAGATAATGGCATTGGCATGAATGCAGACGATATAAAAAAACATTGGATGCATATAGGTAAAAGTAGCAAAGAATATGAAATAATAGATGAAAATAATAAAAAAAGAATTCAAGCTGGTTCGAAAGGTGTTGGAAGATTTGCATTATCGAGACTAGGGTATAGAGTATGTTTGAAATCAAAAAAAATAGATTCTGTTGGTGTAATTTGGAAAACAGATTGGAATACATCTGTTTTAGATGAGAACTACGACATTCACACTAAAGGAACAGATATAGAAATAATAGGATTAAGGGAAAAGTGGAATAAAAAACGCATAGAAAATTTAAATAAGTACTTAGAAAGAACTTATCATGATACATCTATGGAGATAAGAATCATTTCAGATAATTATGATGAAATTGTAGTGGAACATTTTCCTAAAGCTGAAGTCGGAATCAATTGTAGAAGTAATATTGTTTTAAAGTATAACCAAGGAATCTTAGTGACATCAGTAGAGTCAGATGAGTTCGAAAATGAGGCTTTAAAATATTGTTCAGGGATTGATATAAAAAAATATGAAACGAAAACGGATATTGTTAATGAGTTGAAAGGAAACAAAATTACGGAGCTTTTAGATGCTGATATACAAACAGTGGTTAATGATATTGGCGAATTTTCAGCAAATTTATACTTTAATATTTCCACATCAAAAGATGAAAAAGAGAAATTTTTATACAAGTATTTAAACACACCTAAAAATATTGAAAGTGGAATAATATTATATAGAAATGCATTTAGTATATCTTCATATGAAGGAAGGAAAGATTGGTTAGGACTTGGAAAAAGATCTAGAAAATCCCCTGCGGCAGCTTCTCATCCAACGGGTGCATGGCGTGTGAGAGAAAATCAGATGGCAGGTTATGTCATGATAGATAAAAAGAAGAATGCTGTGCTTCAGGATATGGCTAACCGCCAAGGCTTAGATGAAAATATTTATTATCAGTTATTTGTTGAAATAATATTAGTAGGCATTAAAGAATTTGAAAGATATAGACAAAATATTGTTAGAAAAATAAATGCTAAGAATCAGGTAGAAGGGCAAAAAGCAACACCTATTTCTGATCGAGTATTAAACCGACCGACATCTGTTAGTGGTTTAACAAAGGAAGAAGCAAAGCAATTAGCAACAGAAATCAAAAGTTATAAAAAGGAGGGAAAACAATATCAGAAAGATAAAGAAGCGGTAGAGGCTAGATATAAATATGATGTAAGAATTTTAAATGTATTAGCAACAACGGGATTAAAAGCTTCATCCATTGCGCATGAAATGAAAAATGATAGAAATGCCATATATGATAATTACAATAATATAGTAGATGCATTAAAAGAATATGGTATGTGGGATGAATTGAATTCTTCTGAAAAAACGAGAAAATCTTATAAAAATGTACCTTATTTGTTGGAAAGTAATGATGTTGTTGGAAAAAAATTGGTGACATTCATGGACACTATGTTGGAAGAAATAGAAAAAAAACAGTTTGAGATTAGGTACCAGAGTATAGCAGATATCTTAACTGTTATAAAAAAAGTGTGGGAAAGAGATTACGCATGGCTTAGTATTGAAATTATAATGGATGAAGATATTGTTTATCAGATTTCAGAAGATATATTGCAGGTTATTTTTGATAATCTGATTTTAAATAGTGTGCAGCAAAATGAAAATACGCAAAAACTAATGATCACTATATCTATAAATGAGACTAATGGATTTTTAAATATTAAATATTGTGATAATGGAAAAGGACTTAATGATAAGTATAAAACGGATCCGATGAAAATATTAGAGGTACATGAAACTACAAGAACTAACGGGCATGGTCTCGGAATGTGGATTGTAAATAATACATGTACAATGTCAGGAGGAGAAATACAGAAAATATGTGGGGAAAAGGGATTTGAAATAGAATTCACTATAGGAGGAAAAATATAATGGAAAACTTAAAAATTATATATATAGATGATTATCCGGAGACTTCATTATCCAAATATTTGGATAAATATAAGAATTCGAGTTGTAATGTTGAATCTTTAGATATTAAATTCAATCCAGATGCAGGATACGAGAGTTTGATTAATAATCCGGATGTTAAATCAGCAAATATAATTTTTATAGACTCAAAATTATTTGAAAATAGAACAGCAATAGCAGGAAAGTTTACAGGAGAAGAATTTAAAATTATTCTAAAAAAATATTTTCCGTTTATAGAGGTGATTGTTATTACACAAAATGAAATCGCCCCAGATTATGAAACAATTTCTAAATATGATCCTAAATGCGGAAAGACGCCAGTGGAATATTATGATGAAAAGCTTCCTCCAATATTGGACCAATGTATTAGAAATATTTTTGAAGTTAGAAAAATTACCTCAGAATTGCAAAAGAATACTAGCTGGGAAAAAGTTATGGTCGAAAAAATAGTGAATTCAGTTAATGGTCAAGGAAAATTTGATGAATTTACTAAGAATGATATTGATGATGTGATAAAAATGTTTCAAGAGTTGCAGACAAAAGTAGAGGGATAGGAATATGGACTACAGAAGAACAAAGTATTGTCCAGAATTAATTGATGTGTCACAAAAAAAGAAAGAAGTAGAAAAATTAGTTGAAATAGAGCACCCTAATGCAAAAGATATGCATAGATATATTAGTGATAATTCTCAGAAATTTAAGTTGGAATTTATTAAAGCATATAATGGGAAATGTGCATATTGTGGAGCTTCAATTGATTTGACAAAAAAGACTGAATTTGAAATAGATCATTTTTTATATGAAAAAGCTCCTATATTTGCTACAAAAAAAGATGCAGGTTATATGGGAAATTTAATCTTATCATGTCATGACTGTAATCATAATAAAAATTCATTTTGGATTGAAAAGGAAGAAATGGATACATTGAATCCGGATGGAGAAAAAATTAAGAATGTATTTATAAGAGATGACAAATATTATATTCGGATAAATGATGAGTTTAAAAAAAATACAACTATAGAAGGGTTTTATAATAAGCTTTGTTTGGGATCGGAATTACATAGGCTGGATTATTTAATAATGAATATAATTGGATTGCAGAGGTATTGTGAAGACAATAGTGATTTATATGTCGGACTTGGAAAAATACTGGATATAATAAGGAAAAAGAGAAATATTATGTAGAATAAAGTTCTAATCATAATGTTTTATTTATGCAATATTACGCAGAAAAATTTTTGCAAAGAAGGAAGTGAATTCATGGACATAAAGCAGCTAATTGGTGAAACCACAGATTATGACAAAAAGCTTGCTCTTGAAGAGAAGAAA
>OGDF01006450.1_pt1 | contig 11664 bp, 20 predicted proteins | sample 1570141 | NCBI WGS metagenome assembly OGDF01 (sample SAMEA4370581, study PRJEB24528) | human gut metagenome | reverse complement strand
ATTGGACACTCCATCCAGAAAGTCTCCGCTTCCAAACGAAGATTTATGTAAAGATTACAAGTGTCTACAAGATAGGATGTGCACAGGCTTAGCGCAGAATGAAAAGATATCAATATACATAAAGGTAGCAGATGAAGTTTTAGGTAGGAATGGCTTTTTGCTTGATAAATTAACATCGGCTAAAAATAAAGGAGCAATTAGGCAAATCTATCATTCTAAAGACAAACAACTTTTTGCTTCTATTGATGTTGAGCACGGTGCTATTGAAATCTTCGATAAGGATGGAAAGCATATTGATGAATTTACTTATACAGGTGTGGCACAGAATAAAACAGATAACACTGGTAAACACGATATAATAATTTAAGACGGATGGTTTAAGGGATTCCTATTCAGGAATCCCTTTTCTTATGGGGACATTTCACGCAGGTTCAGCACAAGTTACAAAATAGGAGGACAAATGATGAAAGACATGGATTTATTCAAAGTAAGTGATGATGAAGCACTTGAAAGAGTTAAAAGGGACGGTATGGAATTGAGACTCATCGAGCATCAGACACCGGAGATTTGTATGGCTGCAGTCAAGCAAGATGGATATGCATTGAGATTTGTGAAAGAGCAGACTCGTGAGCTCTGTTTAGCTGCTATACAGAAAGATGGCTGGTCCTTACAGTATGTAAAAGAGCAGTCACCGGAGATCTGTATGGCAGCCGTCAAGCGTAATGGGCATGCATTACAGTTTGTAAAAGAGCAAACTCCAGAGCTCTGTTTAGCTGCTGTGAAACAGAGCGCTTACGCATTGGTCCATGTAAAAGACCAAACTCCAGAGCTCTGTTTAGTAGCAGTAAGGCAGAATAGTGACGCTCTGAAAGTTGTTAGGAACAAGACTCCAGAAATCCGTTTAGCTGCAAAGAGATAGCGCTTGAATAAACTAAACCTTGTCAACTCACAACTTATAAATCTTTAAAAACAGGAGGATTAAACGATGAAAGAAATGGATTTATTTGGAACAAGTAGTAATGAGAGTGATCTTGAAAGAGTCAAAAGAGATGGTATGGAATTGCAGTTTATTGAGCACCAGACTCAGGAGATCTGTTTGGCTGCTGTCAATGGATATGGTAATGCTCTGCAATATGTTAAAAAGCAGACTCCGGAAATCTGTTTAGCTGCAGTTAAGAGAGATGGATTAGCTCTGCGATTTGTCAATGAGCAGACTCCGGAAATCTGTATGGCTGCTGTCAAGAACGATGTACGGGCTTTGTGTTCTATCAGAAACCAGACTCCGGAGATCTGTTTAGCTGCTGTTAAACAGAATGCAAGGGCTTTGTATTTTGTAGAAAATCAGACTCCTGAACTCTGTTTGGAAGCTATCAAGGAAGATTGGCGCGCTTTAGCATTTGTAAATGACCAGACTCCGGAACTCTGTTTGGAAGCTGTCAAGGAAGATTGGCACGCTTTAGAGTTTGTCAAGGACCAGACTCCTGAAATCTGTTTAGCTGCAGTCAGACAGAATGGGCACGCTTTGCAGTTTGTAAAAGAACAAACTCATGAAATCTGTCTAGCAGCAGTAAAACAGAATGGCGGCGCTCTGGGGTATGTCAACGAGCAATCACTAGAGATCTGTTTAGCTGCTGTTCAGAATGATGGACTGGCTTTGTGCTCTGTAAAAAATCAAACTTCTGAGCTCTGTTTAGAAGCTGTCAAACAGAATGGAAAGGCTTTGTATTTTGTTAGAAAGCGAACCCCAGAGATCTTTTTAGCTGCTATCGAACAGGATCCAGAGGCTAAAAAGTATGTAAAGATTGAAGGTATTTAAGTTCAACGTGGGGATCATAAAATGATCCCCACTTACCATTTCACAGGAGGATTAAACGATGGAAGAAATGAATTTGTTTGGAATGGATAGTAAGAAAGCTGATCTTGAAATGGTTAAGAGAAATGGTATGGCTCTGCGGTTCGTAAAGGACCAGACTCCGGAGATCTGTTTAGCTGCGGTCAATGAATACGGGAATGCTCTGCAATTTGTTAAGGATCAAACACCAGAAATTTGCATGACAGCTGTTAAAAATGATGAATATGCGTTGGAGTATGTGAGAAAGCAAACCCAAGAGATTTGTTTAGTTGCGGTAAGAAAGAATGGGTACGTTTTAGGCTATGTCAGGAAGCAAACTCCAGAGATTTGTCTGGAAGCAATCCAGCAGAATCCATATGCTTTAGGATTTGTGAAAGACCAGACGCAGGAGATATGTATAGCAGCTGTTTCACTGGATGGATTAGTACTAGACCTTGTCAGGAACCAGACACATGAGATCTGCATGGCAGCTGTTAGGCAGAATGGATATGCTCTGCAATATGTAAAAGAGCAGACCAACGAGATCTGTTTAGCGGCCGTTAAAGAGGACGCAGGTGCATTGCAGTGCGTGAAAAAGCAGACTCCGGAGATCTGTTTAGCTGCTGTTAAGGTGGATGGACGCGCTTTAAGATATATTAAGGAGCAGACCAACGAGATCTGTTTAGCGGCAGTGCAACAAGATTGGTATGCTCTGCAGTATGTAAAACATCAAACCCCAGAGGTTTGCATGGCGGCTGTGAAACAGAGTTGGAAAGCCTTGGAATACGTCAAGGATTGGACTCCAGAGATCTGTCTAGCGGCAATTAAGCAGAATCCAGAAGCTAAAAAGTATGTAAAGACTGAAGGTATTTAAGTTCATGATGGGGAGTATTTAATACTCCCCACTCACTATCTCATAGGAGGATCAGACAATGCAAGACATGAATTTATTTGGGGCAGGTAGTAATGAAGAGGTAGTAACAAATCCCAGTGATCTTGAAATGGTTAAGCGAGATGGGTGGAATCTGAAGTATGTTAAGCGCCAAACTCCGGAGATCTGCGCAGCAGCTGTTGAGCAGAACGGATTGGCTCTGAAATATGTTAAAGAGCAGACCCAAGAGATCTGTTTAGCTGCAGTCAAAGAAGACTGGGAAGCTTTACAGTTTGTAGAAAAGCAAACTAATGAGCTTTGTTTAGCAGCTGTTGAGCAGGATAGTTGGGCATTGCAGTTTGTAAAAAAACAGACCAATGAGATCTGTTTAGCTGCTGTAAGAGCAGATTGGCGCGCACTTGAGTATGTCAAGAATCAAACAGCAGAGATCTGTTTAGCTGCTATCAAACAGGATGGATGTGCTCTAGAGTTTGTAAAGGACCAGACAAATGAGATCTGTTTGACAGCTGTGGAACAGAATGGATATGCTTTACAGTTTGTCAAAGAGCAGACCAATGCGATCTGTTTAGCAGCAGTTCAGAATAATAGCTTGGCTCTACAGTATGTAAAACATCAGACCTCAGAGATCTGTTTGACTGCAGTAAAACAGGATGGAAATGCTCTATGCTATGTAAAAGATCAGACTTCAGAGGTCTGTTTAGCTGCGGTGAAACAGAATTGTTGGGCTCTGCGGTATGTCAAGAATCAGACTCCAGAAATCTGCACAGCTGCTGTTAAGGAAGACTATGAAATACTGGAGTTTGTAGAAAACCAAACTCATGAGATCTGCTTAGCAGCAGTCAATGAAGATTGGCATGCTTTAGAGTACGTCAAAGAGCAGACATCAGATATCTGCTTGGCTGCTGTGAAACAGAATTACGAGGCTCTGAAGTATGTGAAAGAGCAGACCCCAGAGATCTGTTTAGATGCTGTTAAGCAGGATGGGTATGCACTGCAGTATGTAGAAGACCAAACCCAAGAGATCTGTTTAGCTGCTGTTAAAGAGGATATAGGCGCATTGCGGTACGTCAAAAACCAAACCCCGGAGATCTGTTTAGATGCTGTTAAGCAGGATGGGTATACACTGAAATATGTAAAAAACCAAACACTAGAGATCTGTTTAGATGCTGTTAAAGAGGATATAGGCGCATTGCGGTACGTCAAAAGTCAGACTTCTGAACTCTGTTTAGCTGCAGTTCAGCTGAATGGGTTTGCACTGAAATATGTGAAGGAGCAGACTCCGGAAATCTGTTTGGCTGCTGTTCAGCAGAATGGACGCGCTTTAATGTATGTTAAGGAGCAGACTTCTGATATATGTTTAGCTGCGATCAAGCAGAATCCAGAAGCTAAGGTATTTGTGAGACTAGCAATTTAATAGGAGGTTCAAATGATGCAAGAGATGGATTTATTCGGAACAAGTAATAACGAGAGCGACCTTGAAAGAGTCAAAAGAGATGGTATGGAATTGCAGCTTGTTAAAGAGCAAACACCTGAGATCTGTCTAGCTGCCGTGAAACAGAATTGGCATGCGCTGGAGTATGTTAAAAATCAAACCCCAGAGATATGCTTGGAGGCTGTTGCGCATGATGGGGATGCTCTGCGATTTGTAAGAAAACAAACTCCTGAGATCTGTTTAGCTGCTGTCCAGCAGAATGGATGGGCTATTGAGTATGTCGAAAAACAAACCACAGAGATCTGCATGGCAGCTGTGAAATGGGATGCGTATACTCTGGATTGCGTGAAAAAGCAGACGCCGGAACTCTGTTTAGCTGCTGTTAAACAGAATGGTTGGACTCTGAAGTATGTAAAAGAGCAGACACCGGAAATCTGTTTAGCGGCTGTTAAGCAGAATTGGATGGCTTTAGAGTATGCCAAAGAGCAGACATGTGAGATCTGCATGACGGCTATTAGAGAGAATGGGCGCGCCCTGCAGTTTGTGGAAGAGCAGACACGCGAGATCAATTTAGCCGCTGTTCAGCAAAGTGGCTATATGCTGGAGTATATAAGAGAGCAAACCCAAGAGGTATGTTTAACTGCGGTTAAACGTAATGGATTAGCTCTGGAATATGTAAAGGAGCAGACTCCGGAGATCTGTTTAGCTGCTGTCCAGCAGGATGGACTTGCCCTGAAATATGTGAAGGAGCAGACTCCGGAGATCTGTTCAGCAGCTGTTAAACAGAATAGCAAGGCTCATAAATACGTAAGAAAGCCAAAATACTAAGTGATAAGTGACAGGGGAATACTTAACGCTCCTAATTCACCATTTTATAGGAGGACAACAAAATGAAAGAAATGAATTTATTCGGAGCAGGCAATAAGAAAGATGTCGAGTATTTAACAGAGTTAGCTGATCTTGAGATGGTTAAGAAAGACGGTATGCGGTTGGAGTTTGTCAAAAACCCAACACCCGAAATCCGTTTAGCTGCTGTTAAACAGAATGGGTGTGCACTGCAGTATGTAAAAGACCAAACACCAGAGATCTGTTCAGCTGCTGTACAGCAAGATGGGTGTGCACTGGAATATGTAAAAGACCAAACACCGGAGTTCTGTTTGGCTGCTGTACAGGAAAATGGGTATGCTTTAGCGTATGTTAGAGAGCAAACGAATGAGTTAGGTTTAGCCGCAGTCAAACAGAATGGGACTGCTCTTCAGTATGTAAAAAACCAAACAAATGAGATCTGTCTAGCTGCTGTCAAGCAAAATGGGTATGCATTGAGATTTGTGAAAGAGCAGACTCCCGAGATCTGTTTAGCTGCTGTCAAGGATTATGGGCTTGCGCTGGAATATGTAAAAAACCAAACCCCAGAGATCTGCTTAGCTGCAATCAAGCAGAATCCAGAAGCTAAGAGATTTGTAAGAATAGCACTTGATTAATAGGAGGGATTAAACTTGGTAAACCAGGCAGTGAGAATGGCGGTTGCGGAATTTTCTACACTCACAGACTCGATAATACACCATGCTGGCTTGGTAAGTCTGAACAAGAAATCTTTAGCAAGATTGCATTTATTGATTACGGGTATTTCTACGATACAGACAATAGATGGTATTATATAGCTCCTGGACCATTCAGCGTTAAGTTCCCATTGAGTATGATTGCTGCGAACACTGATGAGAGCGGTAATGAGTTCAGCTACCTGAAATTAGTTGAGAAAATCATCTGCAAGTACATGCTGACGGATTGTAAAAATGATAACCCAGAGTTTAGTAAACTGATTGATGCGAATAATTATGATGCAGAAAAGTTGATTGAGTTTTTTGAAAATAGCGATTCTCCACTTTATGATCTATACAGAGAATACAAGCCAATTTATGAGTACTTTGATGATTGGATTGTTATAAAGTTCAATGGTGAATGTGAGCCTGGTAAGAATATTGTTTTGAAAAAGAAAAGTGAAAATCATGTTGAGACATGTTACTGGTAAGGAGGATAAAATGGTCAAAGATGTTAGTTTTCATGGGCGGTGATGGTCTTAGTTGTGAATTGACATTGTATCAATTTATGGATCTGCAGACGGGAGAATTTAGATAGAGGAGGACTAACTATGGCAAGAGGATACTCAAAAGAGATTTTAGGCGGACGTACTATCAACTACAATGAGAGAGGACAGATGATTGGGTACAGCGTCCCAGGTTTAGGTGGTCGTATGATGAATTACGACGCTGATGGGAAGTACATCGGATGTACCAAAACAGGCCCAGTTGGGATTAAACACACATTTGATGCAGACGGTCATCACACAGGGGCATACCGACAGATTGGCAAAGAGCTGTGGGAGAAATTATGAGTGACAGTTGTGCAATTTTATGAAAGAATTGCCTTACAGGAGTAGTTGTACATGAGTATAACAAATGTTAGCAAATTGCCATTTACTGAAGAAACAAAAAATAAAATCCAGATGCTAATAGACTATGCCTTGAGCAAAAGCAATAAGATACATAAGATCATACTGTTTGGCAGTTCTGCAAGGGCAGAGCAAAAAGTGACAAGTGATATTGACCTACTTTTCATAACAGCAGGTTTAGAGGATCGTTATGTCAAAGGGGACATTGCAAGCTTTTACGATATGCATAATGCTGATGCTGTATTTTATTCCGAAGATCAGTTTAGCGGTTCAGACTGTTTATTCGTTAGACAGGTTAGAAAGGATGGTGTTTTGCTGTGGACAACATGAATTCTTATTACAGTAGAGCCCTTAGTGATCTTCGCTATGCAGAATACGGATTAGAAGTTGGCCGTAAGTATGGTGACTTTAAAAGTATGGTGACTTTAATAATGTTGCGGTCTTATGATCGCAAGCTGGTGAAAAATTTTTAAAAGCAATAGTTGAGCTCGCTTTTGCAGAGGATCAAACTTGCATTGATCTTATGAAAACGCATAATTTGCGAATATTATGCAATAAAATAAGCACTAAGTACACTCTGACTGTTTCTAGTAGGTATTGTAAATGGCTAGGAGATTTTTACCTTGAAGCAAGTTACCCAGGTGAAAACTTTATTTTTGTCAGTAAGAATGATGCATTAAAGTGTTTAGCTTTAGCGAAGCAAATAAAGGCAGACACTGACAGTATCCTTGCAGAGATTCAAAAAGAACGAGATAAAATGAGAGCAGTATTAGATACAATGAGAGCATTCCAGGGCGACTGATCAGTCGCCCTCTTGTTATCTTATGCATTTGGAAACTCAAAGAAACTCTTAATAGGAACTTCTAGAATATCAGCAATGTCAAACAGCGCTTCCAAAGAAATACTGGTAGGCATGTTTGGTGCCTCAAGATTGCTGATGTGTGTACGGCTAAGCCCACATTCTTTAGCAAGCTGCTGTTGTGTCATTCCATGCATCTTACGATAATAGGAGATTGTAAGCCCAAGCTGCTTATACTGCTGTCTACGTTTATCACTTTTCATAAGTAATCCACCTTTCAATTATAAGATAAGTCAAGTATACTAGTTGCAAGAAAAGAATGGAACAAACTACAACAATGCAAAAGGAGGTTTAGCATGCGGGGTTTAGATTAGTATCTTTTAATGCATGAGCATAGTGGAATTTACGGTCTCATGCAGATTACAGCAGCTTACAATTCAAATAGGATTGAGGGAGGCCTGCTTTCAGAAGAGCAAGTAACAGAATTATTTAGGCACAGTCAGGTGATGGCAGGTGATTTCCTGAATAAAGACGTGGAGGAAATGCAAGGTCACTTCAAAATGTTTGACTATATGTTGGGCAGCTTAGGTAAACCTCTATCACCTGAGATTATTAAAGGTATGCACAAGAACTTTAAGGAAGAAGTTTTCGAGGATTTAGCAAACGGCTATATAGTAGGAGATTGGAAGACACGAAGAAACACTGTTGGTGGTATTACGACAGCTCTACCAGATGAGGTGCCTAAGAGGATCGAGGAATTAGTAGTCAATAAGGTAGTGACGATTGAGGATATCGCAAGATTCCACGTTGAGTTTGAGAGGATTCACCACTTCCAGGATGGAAATGGTAGAGTTGGACGGATGATAATTCTGAAGCAGTGTTTAGACAATAATCTAATCCCAATTATAATCATGGCATCAGATCAGGAGCAGTACTACAGGAGTTTAGTCTCATCTCAGAATCAAAAAGATTATTCAATGCTAGTTGAGCTTTTTAAGAAAGAACAGGAGAAGTTCAAGGTGAGGCTGCGTGAATAGCGCAGCCTTTTTAATACAGAAAGGAAGAGCGATGGAAATCTTAAGTAGATTATTCTCAATCTTAGTTATAGTAATTATCATTACAATTGCTATTGTATATTATATTTGTGATAAAGATAATAAAATAAGAGCCAAGAGGATCATAGACGAAAGTGGATACCTAGCCGATCGTAATGACTTCATGTTTACAGTCTTTAGGTCAAGTCAAAGTTATCAGAACATCAGTGCATCTTCAAATATTGTATCTAATTTCGCAACATCGAAGTGGTATGATTATTTAGTAAAATATTTTGGAATGAAAATAAATACGGATAGTATACAGGCTATAAATGAATTCACACAAATAACGCAAAGATTATTTACATTAATAAATAATGAAGGCTTAAAGTACAAATATATTCGTACTTATTTGCCAACATTTACAATGTCATACACATCTCCAGCTGGTCGTAAATTCAGATCAGCAACTGTGACCTTAGATAATCAGCGCTTGCAATTACTACAGACTAAAGTAAGCGAACTAGCGGACAAGCAAAATTTTGCAAAACATCAAAGAAAACGCATGACTGCTAAATTACGGAAAGAAATCTTAGAACGAGATAATTACACATGCCAAGTTTGTGGAAACAGCATTTATAATGAGCCAAACTTATTACTTGAGGTTGATCACATTGTACCTGTGTCAAAAGGAGGTGAAACAACGGCTGCTAACCTACAAACGTTGTGTTGGAAATGTAATAGAAATAAATCAAATAAACTTTAGTATGGAAAGGAAAATAGTTATGAGATCGATGGTGATCATAAAGCAACTGTAGGCTTTACAGGTTTAGCGCACCACTGCAACCTTACATAGTAACTACTTGCCTCATAAATAAGCAAAAACTAGGAGGTATTTACTATGGGTGTTATTGTAAAAAACACAATTCTTGAGGATGTGCTTGCTTGTCATAATAAAGGTTGGAATAATCAAGAGATTGCGAACAATTTTGGGATTAGCTCTGTGAAAGTACGGAAACTGTTTATTACTGCTGGTATTACATTCACTTCAAAGACATACGAATTAGTCACGGCTATGCATAAGCGTGGATACAGTGCGGCGGAGATTGCAGCTAAATGTAACCTTAGTATCACAACAGTAATTGCATACTTGCCATACAGCAGATGTATCTATGATTTAGAGGATGTATCTGCGGATTGTTTATACAAACGTGTATGGAGACAGGCAAAGAAATAAATCATCTTAAAAAGTCATACTTTGATACGAGAATGATTAAAGAGATAATTAACACTATTTAATGATTGGGGGAACTATGCTATTTTTTGTAAGTATCATTCTATCAATGATAATCAGCGCTACTGTTAATAAGTGCAAGAACAATAATGTAGAAACAATACTCCTTTGCACTAACGCGGCTGCTATATTATGCAGTATTTTGGACCTAGCTATACTAGCATGGATAGCTATAGCCGCTAGTATTTTTGAGTTAATTATCTTTTCATGTAAATAAGTTGATAAGATAAATCTAAAAACAACCAATTAATACAAGATGTATTAAAAGAATCGGAGGAATAGAATGTCAGTTTTAGATGCTGAATACAGTACAAAATTTGATGACCTGCGTAAGAATAGGGTGGAGGTGAGTTACTACAAATACGGGCCAATTAAAGAGAACTACGGTAAAGGATACATCAATGCATTAGAGTCACATGATCGTGCAATCAAGAAATACATAGAGACTGGAAACACCGAATACTTATGCGACGCTGCTAATTACTTGATGTTCGAGTTTATGTATCCGCAGAAAGCAGGTGCTTACTTTAAAGCAACTGATTCTGGTGAAAGTGCTGGTGTTGTTGGAATGGGAATCCGTGAGATTGAGCGGTTTAGAGAAGAGAGTGATTTATGATTGAAGGGCTACTACAAATTCTGTAGTAGCCCTATTTCTTTTAGATTGATTGTTCTAAAAAGGGCATCGAAAGAAGAAATGAATAGGTATAGAATTGCTTTCATAAAAGCAATGGATTATGCATACCAAATATTTGGAGAAAAAGTATTTAGAATGCTTGGTGAAGATCACAACTATGGGAAGATAAATAAGCCTCTTTTCGATGCTGTAGCAGTCGATTTAGCCAAGTTAGAAAAAGAAGAGCTTGGTCTGCTGTTTCAAAGAAAAGAAATGCTATTAAAGCAATATGAAGAGACGCTTGTTAATGTAGAATTTGCTCAGATTATATCAAATGGTACCGCGAAAATAGTGGACGTAAGAAAAAGGCATGAGATGATATCTAAGCTATTTGAAGGAATTATAAAATATTCAGATTGAAAAACTTTAGCTCATACCTTCAAGAACCACATTTTAGCAAAAACAACCTCATAAGAAATAAAAACATGGAGAGCCTAGAAATAGGCTCTCTTATTTTGTGAAAAGGAGAGGCCACAATGTCTGATAATTTTATTTTCATAGTAAACACAAGAAGAAACGGAACGATTTCCTTTAATCTGAAAGGAGATTCAGATAGAGCAGTTAAGCTTGGAGCATCACTTAAAGGAAGATGTGATTACGAAGTACTCTATACGCGTGAATCTGCTGACAGGCTTAGCCCAGGTGTAAAGGTTGTCAACTCACTGGATGAACTCATGTACTATGTTGCTCTTGAGCAGCGTACATCAAGTTTAGATGTAGCAGAGTATATCCTGTCAATCTGTTCATGTACATACAAGGAACTTCAGCATCTGGTAATTAAAAGTCAGCTGTACTATGCTTACTGTTACCATGGCGATCTGTGTGACGACAGACTTATTGACCTTCCATCAGGACCTGCTTACGAGGATCTGTTTAGCGAGATGCATAAAGCAAATGGTTTCCTTGAATTAGAAGGTACTTGCGACCAGTTTAGATACATCAGGGATGGAAAGAAAAAGATGTGTGCAATTAACGATGTTTTAAGTATGGAGCTTCTCGAAGGAGTGAAAAACGGGAATATCAAATTGTACGAGAAAAGGGAGTTGTAACTCCAAGGGGCAGTCAATTGACTGCCCCTTTTGCTATTTTGGGGCATAATGACAACCGTCAAGAATCATTAGCAGATTCATAAATAAATAAAAATTGGGAGGTATTTATTTATGTGTACTATTGTTAAGAACTCTATCTTAGAGGATGTTTTAGTCAAGTACAAAACAGGGATGTGCCTAAAGGATATTGCTGCAGATTACGGTATCAGCG
>OGDF01006436.1_pt1 | contig 11676 bp, 5 predicted proteins | sample 1570141 | NCBI WGS metagenome assembly OGDF01 (sample SAMEA4370581, study PRJEB24528) | human gut metagenome | reverse complement strand
GCGACGCCCAGATCGGCAACCGGCACGGGGATAGCTGGATTTATATTCCCGGCCATGGCCGCTTCACCTACGACGAGGTGGAGAACTACGTCAACAGCGGAAAGGTCATCGAGACCTACGATAGCGCGACCAACACCTACACCTACAAGTGGAACGGCAATAAGAAGTAAGGAGGCGGCCCTATGGCAAGCGCAAGCGATTTTTTGAAGAAGCGGACGGCGGCGCGGCAGCAGGCCGAGAGCATCCAGAGCAGCGATAAGACCCCTCTGGGCAAGAATGACGACGGCACCGTAACGCGGGCGAGCAACTTTCTGCGGAACAAAGCCGCAGAACGCCGGGCCGTCATCGACCAGCAGTACGGCAAGGATGCCTACGGCGGCAGCGGCAGATACGAGGCGGACAAGGCCCAGGGCTTCAATTCCTGGCTGGAGAGCGTGAACGGCCTCTCCAGCCAGTTGGGCAGCGACTACCAGAGCCGGGACGGCAAATTCCAGAGTGCCGCAGACTTTGGGAAGTACCGGGATGACAACGACGCCCGCATCAGCGTGATGCAGAACAGGGCCAACGCCTACCGCACCTACTTCCAGGACAACCGGGAGATATACGGAGAGGATGCCGTGAACGGCGTCCTCTCCACCCTGGACCAGGGCAGCAAGTACCTGGAGGAGCTGCGGGGCGGGCTGAACAGCGAGTATGACTTCTGGTCCCAGTTCAAGGACGAGAACGACTACAATACCTACCAGCGGGGCAAGGAATATGCCGCGCTGGCGGAGAAACCCGATTTTGCAGAGAAAAGCCAGTACAAGAGCACGGCCAACGGCCAGGAGAAATTCAACGCATGGAGCGGGACCTACTCCAACAGCGGCTTTGACGACATCGCCTACGACTACATCAACCGCAACGAGGAGGCCCGCAGCCGCCAGATGCTCTCCGACATCCAGAGCAACGCGTCCCTGCTGGGCCTGGACAACAGCGAGCGGCGGGAGATGACGGATGACGAGATCGCCACCTTCAACTACCTGTACGCCCAGGACACCGCCAACGGCGACGCGGAGCACAAGAACGCCTACGCCTACATCGACTACCTGACCAGCGACCTCAACTACCGCCAGCGGGCCAAGGCAGAGGAGGAATGGGCCGCCTACGCCAAGGAGCACCCGGTGGGGTCCTCTGCGTTCAGCGTGCTGGAAAGCCCTCTCAAGGGCCTTTCCTACCTGGGCCAGGCGGCGGATTACCTCTCCGACGGGGAAATCGACCAGAACGCAGGCTACAACAAGTTCAGCTACATCAACAGCGCCATCCGCAACGAGGTGAACACCATTGTGGAGGACAACTGGGGCGGCGTGGGCAGCTTTGCCTACCAGACCGGCATGAGTATGGGCGACTTCCTGCTGAATACTGCCATCACCGGCGGCAACCAGGCGCTCTCCCTTGCCATCATGGGCACCGGCGCGGCGGCGGATGCCACCATCTCCGCAAAGGACCGGGGCCTGTCCGATAACCAGGCGTTCGCCCTGGGCACCATCGCAGGCGCGGCGGAGATCATCACCGAGAAGGTCAGCCTGGATGCCCTGCTGGACAAAACCGCGCTCACCAAGAGCGCCATGGGCTACTTCCTCAAAAACACCCTGGCCGAGGGCAGCGAGGAAGTGGGCAGCGACATCATCAACCTGGTGGCCGACGTGCTCATTTCCAAGGACAAGAGCGAGTGGCAGACCTCCATCGACGCCTACGAGGCCGAGGGCATGACCGAGAAGGAGGCGTTCTGGCGGGCCGTCCGGGACCAGGCGGAGAACATGGGCCTGGACTTCCTGGGCGGCGCTGTCTCCGGCGGCGTGATGTCCGGCGCGGGCATCGCCATCAACGCGGGGCTGAATGAATACGGCGCACGGCGCACCGGCGCGGAGTTCCAGGCGATGGGCGACGACGTGGTGCAGGCAACCATCCAGGAAGGGCTTGCAAGCGACCCCAGCACCCAGAGCTACAAGCTGGCCGTACAGCTCCAGCAGAAGCTCGACGCCGGGCAGACCCTCACCAACGCAGAAATCGGGCGGCTGTACCAGGCCAACGTGCAGGCCATCGACGCGGAGGACGGCAGCGGCGACCTGCTGCTGCGGGCCGCCGAGGAAGTGACCCAGAAGGGCCGCGTGACCAACAACACCGCCATCGACATTTTGAGCAACCCAACCGCCATCAACACGCTGACGCAGGAGGCGGGGCTGAACATCAGCGAGGACATGAGCAAGTCCCAGCAGCGCAAGGCCGTCAAGAACGCCGTGGCGACCCTTGCAAGGACGCAGAGCGACGTTTCTACGAACGCGAGGGAAACTGCCACCACCGCAACGGAAGCCCGGCAGGCGGCCACGCAGGAGACCGTGCGCCCCGCCATGCAGGTGGAGCAGCAGCGCCCTGCGGCGCAGCAGGCGTATGACATCCGCCGCGTGCGGGACGCTGCGGCCAGCCTGGGCGAGAACGGGGCCAAGGCCCTCTCCGCCAGCTATGACGGCAGCGTGCGGGCCGACGACTACTACGCAGGCTTCGCCTCCTACTACGAGGCGGGCATCTCCGGCATCGACATGGACAAGGTGCAGAGCCGCTATGCCGCGCAGCTCAACCAGGCGCAGCGCTTCGCGGCCTACTCCGCCGGTCAGAACGACGCGGCGGCCTCCCTGGCCCTGGAGCGGGAGGGCGTCAAGAGCGCCACGGTGTACGGCGACGAGGCGGGCTTCGTGCAGTCCGAACATTCCGCCAGCCTGCCCAAGGAGACCGTGCGCTTCTACGACAGCCTGGCCCGTGCCGCCGGGGTGAAAATCCAGATGGCAGAGGCCACCGGCAAGGGCGGCGCAAACGGATGGTACAGCAACGGCATCATTCATATTGCCAACGACGCCGAGAACCCCGGCACCGTGGTGGCAAAGCACGAGATCACCCACCGGATGCAGGAGATGGCCCCGGAGGCATACCGGAAGTACCGCGACTATGCCATGTCCGCGCTGACCGAGCGGGACGGCTCTACCGCCTCCATCGTGGAGCAGTACAAGAGCCGCTACGCCGAGGCAGGCGTGAACCTCTCCACGGAGCAGGCCATGGACGAGATCGCCGCCGACTTCACCGAGGCGCTGACGGTTGACCCGGCCAGGTTTGAGACCCTGGCAAAGGAAAACCGCAGCGTGGCCCGGAAGCTGCTGGACGCCGTGCGGGACTTCATCCGCAAGGTCAAGTCTCTGTTCAAGGGCAACAAGACCGCGCAGAACCAGGCCGCCGCCAACGCCTACGGCGTGAACATCGACACCCTGGAGGAAGCGGCCCGCCTCTGGGAGGAGGCACTGAAAGCGACCAGCGAGCAGACGGCAAACAAAAACGCCGCCCAGACGGACGGCGGCACAAAATTCTCTATCAAACGGACCTCTCAAATGACGCTGGCCCAGCAGCTCAAGATGTTTTACGACGGGAAGATGGCCTCCAGCGATGCGTTCTACTTTGGAGTGACCCCTGCGGTGCTGGAGAAGTCCGGCTTTGATGCGCTGCCCCTGGCTATGACCATCGGAGACTTCCGCAAATCCACCCAGAAGAAGCACAACATCCCCCGCCGCGTTCTGAAAAACCTTATGGGCAACCTGGCTTCCCCTCTGTTTTCCTTTGGGAGCGGAGACCGGGCCGGTATCGTTCTGAACGACATCGACGGCGACGGCTACACGCTGCTGGCAGCGCTGGAGCGCGGGACCGATATGGACCGCAAGCCTGTCAATGTCATCAACAGCCTGTACGGCCTGGAGCACCCGGCGGAATGGATTAAGAACCAGATCGACAGCGGGAACGAGTTTGTCCTGTACGATGAAAAAAGAGCAAATGCGTTTCTCCAGACCTACGGCTACATGGCCTCGGTGGGAGATGGCATTCGCTCTACGGGTGAGAGTGTAACCCAGAACGGGGCGGAAGTCAAGACCAAATTTTCTCTCAAGACCCCGGTGGAGGAGACGGACAAGCTGCTGGCCCTGCACAACAAGGACGAGAACAGCATCCTGGCTGCCATCAAGCTGGGCGGCCTGCCCATGCCCTCCATCGCCATTGTAAAAGCCAGGGACGGGCACACCAAGTACGGCCCCATCTCCCTTGTGTTCAGCAAGGACACCATCGACCCGCAGCTATTCCGCGCCAACAAGGTGTACGGTGGCGATGCCTGGACGCCGACAGCTCCGCGAGTAGATTACCCCGTGAACAGCAAAAAGGCATCCCAGGTGGAGCACGAGCTGCACCGGCTGGCCGGGGATGTCTCCGTGGCCGGGGGCATCTTCGGGAACAGCGCCGCCCTGCGCTCTAAGGGCATCGACGACACCAGCACCAGGAGCACGGCAGAGCTGGCGGAGAAGCTGGCCTCCACGGACACGGTGCGGGCGGCCTATCTGGCAGACCAGGGCAAGAGCCTGGAGCCGGTGAAGATGGACAAGGTGTGGGACAAGTTCGGCAACGACACCCTGCAAAAGGTGGTTGACCGCCTTGGCGTGAACACGCTGGCTGAAATCGAGGCCAACCTGGAGACCGGCGAGAGCGTGAAGGACGCCCTGGGCGAGAATGCCGAGGTCATCCGCGACATTCTCCGGGACTACTACCGGGAACAGGGCGAACCCATGCTCCGCAGAATGGCTGTCAAGAGGCATTGGACTGACGCGGAGATCAACGAAAGACGGCAGACCCGCATCGACAATTCCATGGACGGCGTTTCCATCTTCACCCTGGAGGACATCGTTCGCCACGCATGGGATATGTACCAGGACGGCGGCGCGACCAAGGGCGAAATTGACCGGATGGCTACCTCTGACGCGCTGCGCAGCGCCGTGGATGACCACGCCGTTGAGGAGTGGATTGCCGGGAAGCTGGACGGCCTGCTGGGCGAGGCGGGCATCTACAACGGCAAGGACCCCTACACCCCCTCCGGCAATCTCCGCAGCTTCTCGCAGCTCCACTATGCCTACACCCTGGAGAACATCGTCAAGGCGATGAAGGAGGGCCAGGAGGAGCGCGGCGGCAACACCTGGGGCGCAAGCGCCAAGACCCTGCAATCCGTGGCGACGCCGGAATACCGCAGCATCCAGGAGATCAAGGCGGACAGTGGGCGGCTGGGCATGGACGAGGGGGCCGAGTATGAAGCAAAGCTCCAGGCCATTGATGACCAGATCGGCAGCATCATCACGAAGATCAAGCAGGGAAACAAGGCTCATTCCGACAATTCCTTCGTCGAGAGCGACATCATCGGCAGCATCCTGATGGAAACGTCCAAGGGCAAGAGGACGGTGGACGCTATCATGCGGGCCTTCTCCAAGGAGGGGTACAAAATCAGCAGCCAGACGGCCCAGGACATCCAGGCCGTCTACCAGGCGGCGGCGGAAATGCCCACCGGCTACTTTGAGGCCAAGCCCCAGCGGGCCGTCGGCTTCGACGAAGTGCTGGCCGCCGTCATCCCCGATGACAGCAGCAAAAAGCTGCGGGACGGTCTGGAGCAGGCCGGTGTGCGGATGCTGGAATACAAGACCGGAGACGACGCGGACCGCCTTGCCAAGATCAACAGCGTGGAGGGTGCGCGCTTCTCCCTCAAGGGGCGGGACATTCTCCAGGAGAACGCCGCCTTGCAGGAGGAAAACCGGCTGCTGCGGGAGCAGATGAAGGACTACATCGCCCTCCAGCGCCGAAACGGGACGCTCCAGGAGAGCCGGGACTACTGGCGAGGCCAGACCCGGAGAACCCAGCGCGTGACCACGGACAAAAAGGCCGTGACCGCCGCCGCAAAACAGCTTATCCAGAACTACGGAGCCGACATCGCGGTGAAGGACATCCAGGGAGACCTCCAGAGCCTCTATGACTACATCGCCAGCGGCTACGACGGCAAGGACGAGCTGACCTACACCGAGGCCCGCCGCCGGGCGGAGGGCATCGCGGAAACCCTGGTAAGCAACGCGGTGGCCGTGGACAGCGATATGTACGATGCGTACAGCGACCTGCGGGACTACCTGCGGACGACCAAGATCATCTACGGCAAGGAGTACCACGGGGACATCGCGGACTATGGCGATTTCCGCAAGCGGCAGTTCGGACGGCTGAACCTGGGCGGCGAGGGCCACACCAACATCGACCAGGTGTACCAGGAGCTTTCCTCCCGCTGGCCGGAGTTTTTCAGCGAGCAGGAGCAGACCCACCCAACGGACCAGCTCCTCCATATCGTGGAAGTGCTGGACGGCATCAGCGAGATCAACGAGTACAACCCCTTCTCCCGCTACATGGACCAGGCCGTGACCGGCGCGGCGAACGAGATCATGGAGACCTTCTTCAACCTGCCCCAGACGCGAAAGACCTTTGCGGACCAGCAGGCATTGAAGCTGGAGAACGCCAAGGCCAAGGGCCGGGAGCAGGTCCAGAAGGTGCGGGAGCAGTACACCACCCGCCTGGCGGAACTGCGGGAGCAGAACCGGCAGCGGGTACAGAACGCCATCGCCAAGGAGCGGGAGGCCCGCGAGCGGCAGATGGGTGCTCTGAAAGACCGCTATGCGGCCAAGGACGCGGCGGGCCGGGAGCGCCGGGCGGCCCGTGAGCTGCGGGCCAAAATCACCCGCCATGCAAGTGCCCTGTCCCAGAAACTCCTCCGCCCCAGCGACCAGCACCACATCCCGGAGGCCATGCGCGGAAGCGTGGCCGCTATGCTGGAGAGCATCAACCAGGAGAGCCAGTACACCCTCGACGAGAACGGCAAGCGGGTGAAGGATGGCAGCGGCACCCCCACCAAGCGAACCGAGGCGTTCCGCGCCCTCAAGGAGCAGTACGCCAAAATCGTGGCCGAGGGCGGGGATATGGTCATCGACCCCTCCCTGCTGGGCAGCGACGCCGACGGCATCAAGGGCGGCTTTGATGCGGTCATCGCCATGAAGGACACCAAGCTGGCCGACATGAGCGTGGCGCAGCTTCAAACCGTGTGGCAGGTGGTCAAGGCCGTGGAGCACAGCGTGAACACGGCGGGGAAAGTCCTGTCCAAGGCCAAGTACGTCAGGACGGCGGACTGGGCGCAGGCTCTCTCCATCGGGACCAGCAGCCGCCGGGCCAAGAACAGCCTGACCCGCAACCACGCCCTCATTGACCTGGAGACCCCGTACACCTTCTTCTCCCATTACGGAGAGGCGGGCAAGGCGGTCTACCGGATGCTGCGGGACGCGCAGGACCAGCAGCAGCTCATGGTGGACCATGTGGCCGAGGAGGTCCGCAAGATCGTGGACCCCAAGACGGTGAAGAAGCTGGAGGCGACCACGCATACCTTCACCACGGAGCGAGGCGAGAAGCTGACCCTTTCCACGGCCCAGGTGATGGAGCTGTACGAGCTGGTGAAGCGCAAGCAGGCCCACGACCACCTGCTCAAGGGCGGCGTGGTCCAGCCAGAGATCAAAACCTCGCAAATCCGGCGCGGCACGGACAGCATCCGCCTGACGGAGGGCGACCTGGTGAACATCACCGGGACGCTGACACCGGAGCAGGTGAAGATCGCGGACGGCCTGCAAGGACTGACCCGTGGTGTGCTGGCCGACTACGGCAACAAGGCCAGCATGGAAGCCTACGGTTACAAGAAGTTCACCGAGAGCGACTACTGGCCCATCAAATCGGCCAAGGAGGGCCTGCACAGCAACATCGAAAAGGGCGGCAACAACACCCGCTCCATTAAGAACATCGGCATGGCAAAGACCACGATGCCCCACGCGAGCAACGCCCTGGACCTGGCGGGCATCTTCACCACCTTTGCCAACCACGCCTCCGACATGACGGACTATGCCTCCTGGCTCTGCACGATGGAGGACATCAACCGCCTGTTCAACTACCAGTTCCGGGACGAGGAGGGCAACCCCACCGGCAAGACCATCAAGGGCCTGCTGGACCGCGTGGGCGGCCCCGGCAGTCAAAAATACTGGCACAACCTGATGGAGGACATCCAGAACGGCATCAACGCCCCCGGCGACAGCCCCATGTGGGACATCGCCGGAAAGACCATCGGCGGCTTCAAGGGCGCAGCCGTGGGCGCGAACATCCGCGTGGTCATCCAGCAGCCCACGGCGTTCTTCCGGGCGGCGGCGGTACTGGACCCCCAGGACATGGCGCGGGGCCTTGCAAGAGGCGTTACGCGGGGCAGCGGATGGAAGAAAGCCCTGCAATACTCCCCCATCGCCATGCGGAAGGATGCGGGCGGCTTCGACATCTCCAGCCCCTACAAGATGACCGAGACGCTGTTCGACAACCGGACGAATGTGCGGAAGCTGAACGACGCCCTTTCCACCCCTGCGGGCGCGGCGGACGCCGTGACCTGGGGTAAGCTGTGGAACGCCTGCGAGTGGGCCACGGCGCGGGAACACCAGGGCCTCACCAAGGGCAGCGAGGCGTTCTACCGGCAGACGGCAAAGCTGTTCGCGGAAGTCATCGACCAGACCCAGGTGGTAGACGGCGTGCTCCAGCGGTCCAACATCATGCGCTCCAGCAACGCGGTGGTGAAGCAGGCGACCAGTTTCATGGGCGAGCCTATCATGAGCCTCAACCTGCTGATGCGGGCCTATGACCAGGTGCGCTACGAACAGAACAGCCAGAAGCGCGGCAAGGCCATCAAGACGATGGGCCGGGCAGCCACGGCCCTGGTGGTGACGAACGTGGTCAACGCTCTGGCCCAGAGCCTTATCGACGCCATGCGCGACGATGACGAAGATAAAAAATACTGGGAACGCTTCCGGGCTGCGTTCACCGGCATCTCCGGTGACGAGGAGACACCCTGGGAGAAAGCCTGGAACGCCATCATGGAGGGCAACGTCGGCAGCAACATGAACCCCCTGGGGCAAATCCCCTTTGTGAAGGACGCGCTGTCCATCATGCAGGGCTACGACGTTTCCCGCACGGAAATGGAGATCGTGTCCGACATTATCCAGGCCGGACAGACGGCCATCCAGAGCGCCGACGGCCAGGGCAAGCGGACCAGGGCCTACGCCATCAAGGGACTGCTGGCCGCCGGTGCAAAGATGTTCGGCATCCCGGCCTCCAACCTGACGCGGGATATGTGGGGCCTGGCCCGGAGCGCGGCGGTGGAGACCGGCAACATCCCGCTCCAGTATGAGATGGAAAAGGCTATCTACAACATCTCCAACACCGGCAACAAGAACCGCTATTACGCCATTCTGTACCGGGCGCTGGAGCAGGGCGACATGGACACCTACCAGCACATCAGGGACGACCTGATGAACAGCATGGGCGTGGACGGCGCAAGCATCGACAGCGCCATGCGGAGCCGCTACAACAAGGCCGTTGAGAAGGACCCGGACTACACCCTGCCCCAGAGGGCGCGGGACCTTATCGGCAGCAGGGACAAATACGCCCCGGCCAAGGAGAAGGAGGAAACCTTCGGCGCGGACGACCTGGGCAGCAGCGCCTACCGGGCATACTCCGACCAGCGGTCCAACGACTACCGCAGCATGGCCGACGACCTGGCGAGCAGCCCCATCTTCCGGGGAATGGACGACGAGACCCGCGACAAGGTACTCAAGGCGGCCTATGATCTGGCCGACAAGAGCGCCCTGGCGGACCATTCCGACGGACAGTACGAGGTCAGCACCAAGTGGATGGCCCAGGCTGACGACGCAGAGGCCCAGGGCATCGAACCCTGGGAGTACGTCCTGTTCCACACCGCCTACAACGAGATGGAAGGGACCAAGGACGCAGACGGCAAGACCGTGAAGGGCGAGGCCAAGAGCGACCATGTGCGGGAATGGCTGGAGGACTTCTCCGGCCTGACCGACGAGCAGCGGGCTTTCCTCTGGGGGACCGTCTACACCAGCGAATGGTAAAGAAAGAAGGGCCGGGAGTTAATCCCAGCCCTTCTTATTTTCTTCAAACGCCGCCGCCGTAGCTGCACGCTCTACAAAATCGGCCTTGTCTGCATCCGTGTCTATCCCGTGTGAACGGAAATATTTGTCCAGTTCCCCATCTCTTTTGAGCGGAATTTCCAAGGACGGGTGCCGCTTTCGCTCTCCGCTCTCGCGCAAGTCCCAGAACGAACGGAGAATGAAATAGACAATCAATGCGAGAAATATTGCTTTGCCCATACGTTCCCTCCTCATGGCCTGCATACGGAGCAGGCATATTTGCCGTCCCGCTCCGCGTCTGCGGGCGTTTTATAGTAGACCATGTTTTCCTCCAGGATGTTGTCCACATAATCGCAAGCGAGCCGGTGGTATTTATCGCTGTTCACGCTGGCAACATACTCGCAGTTCTGTCTCCTGGTCCATTCTGTAAACGTAATAGCATCGTTCTGTGAGGTGGGGACTGCCGAAGTTTCTTTCAACTCTGCCGCAGCCTGGGCCGGACGGAACGCAAAGAGCAGCGCTAAGGCAAAGAAAACGACGCAGAGGACCAGGGCGATATTGCGCTGCTTTTTATATGCACGGGCTTCCTGCTCTGCCCTTCCGGCCTTTGCGTTTGCATAATTCAAGCTATCCCGCAGCGAGTAAGCCCGCTCGCTCAACCAAGCCTCGAAACAATCCGGGCCGGATGAAGGGAAGTTCCCATCTTTATATCGTTGTGCCATTGTTTTCTCCCATTCCTGCTTATAGCTGGGGAGCAACATGGGTCCCATTTTCAAGCTCATTCGGTTTTCCTCTCTTTCAAATTTTTATCTGCTTCGGGGCGAAAAGGATGCGGGGCTTTGATATGCTCAATGGGAAAGGCAGGTGATACCAATGGAGTGGAACATCATTGTGGGACTGGTATGCACGGTGCTGGGCGCTGTCATCAGTTATGCCACCTTCTCCCGCAACAAGGGAAAAGACGACAGGAGCAGCGGCCAACAGCTCGGCACCGTTTTGACAGAGCTGGGGTACATCAAGTCCAACACGGACGAGATCAAGACGGAACAGCGAGAGCAGCGCAAGACCAACACAGCGGTGGAGGGCCGTCTGGCTGCCGTGGAGGCCAGCGCCAAGTCCGCACACCACCGCATTGACCATCTGGAGGCGGTACGAGATGAAGAACATTAAGACGACCACGCGGCGGCTGTTCGTGACAACGCAGATCGCCGCGCTGGGGTGGGTCACGATGTCCTACCTCATCGCCCTGTACGCCACGGTGCGCCTGGGCCAAGTGTTCCCGGTGGTGGACCTGTCCGAGCAGGCCATCGAGACCATCCTGGGCGTGAACGTCCTCAAGGTGGTGGAGAACATCTTCGAGCACAACGACGGGGTGGTGTTCGGCAAGAGCAACGCACCGGAGAAGAAAATCAAACGAGATTGCTAAAGGAGGAAATTGAAATGAAAACCTATATCGGCACGAAAATCATTGAGGCGGTCCCCGCCATTCGCAAGGGCGGCAGGGTCTACGAGGAGGGCCAGCCCACCCCCAAGAGCATGGACCCCGTGGAGGAGGGCTATAAGGTCCGCTACCCGGACGGCTACGAGAGTTTCAGCCCCAAGGCCGTGTTCGAGGCGGCGTACCGTCCCATCGACAGTATGAACTTCGGGCTGGCTATCGAGGCCATGAAGAAGGGGAAGAAGTGCAGACGGGCGGGCTGGAACGGAAAGAACCAGCACATTGAGCTTGCCTCTGCCATCAGTTACACGTCCCCGGCTGGCACAATCGTCAATGCCGAGCACGCGGCCATTGGGAACAAGGCTA
>OGDF01006431.1_pt1 | contig 11688 bp, 7 predicted proteins | sample 1570141 | NCBI WGS metagenome assembly OGDF01 (sample SAMEA4370581, study PRJEB24528) | human gut metagenome | reverse complement strand
CCGGCATCGCAGCCGATCCCGCCACCCCTGGCTTCAAGCATATCATTATGAAGCCCATTCCAGACAAGCGGTTAGGACACGTGACTGCCGAATACCGTTCCGCCGCCGGACTCATCAAGAGTGCCTGGAAATACGAAGGAGATACCTGGATTTGGGAATTCACCATTCCTAAGGGTGTTACCGCTACCGTAACTCTTCCTGGAGAGGTGAAGTCAAAGGAGTATGGAAGTGGAACTTACAAGGTGACTAAATAAAGTATGTAATTGCGATAGTTTCTCATGTAGAAATTGATATTAAGGAGATGTGTAGAAACTCTCTTTTTAACGTGATTACCCTCATTACAGCTATCTGTGATGAGGGTAATTATTCATTTTTACAATATACGGTTTATATCTTCTCTTTCTCTTCTTTTTCTATCATCTCATCGTAATACGCCATGCGTGCGGCACATTCCCGAATAGTTACTTCGCGGAGCACCTCTGTTCGTGCCAGCATATACTCGTATTGCTCTTTGCTAACGGTGAACAGTCGATTATATCGGGCTTCGATATATGCTCTGCATAATTTATCAAATGCTTTATTATCTTCGAAAGTATGAGTTGGAAACACATTTGCGAATTCTCGTGAACAGCTCCTGACCATTGCTCCCAGCACTTTCAATTCATGAGATTTAGGGCGAATGCCGCTATACACGAGCGTAAACGTTTTGTAGTAACGTTCGCAGGCTTGATGTAATTCAAATGAACCTAGTTTATAATTCTCTTCTTCTTTATCCAAATGTCCATGTCTTAAGAATCCTTCTGCTAAAGGAAAACATTCTGCATATTCTTCCTCTGCATATTGCTTAATCTCCCGATACGGTAATTTCTCCGGTTTGCCAATCTGAAACGTGCCGTCGTTATACAACAGAATACCGTCTTTTATAATCTCATAGAAGAAATAATGCTTCCTTCTTATAGCTCGATTAATGGTCGTCGGGTTTTCTACAATAATACTAGGCGGTGCCGGATGCCGCTTTCCTTCCATTCTTGTATCATATTTAGGAACGATCACCTCGCGCGCATGCCTCTCTGCTTTATTTGCGTCTCTCGTATCACATATCACCAGAATATCCAAATCACTTTGGTAGTAAGTAGTTACTCCACGTTCGTCGTATGTTTCATCCCAGATGACATATTTTCCCCGTGCATAACTTCCATACAAGATAATCATACGCACATTCGTAAGATTCGACAATATCAATTCTTGCAACACTGCCAACTCTTCTTGCGTGCGTTTGGGCAAACGTTTTATTGATCTTTTCATATTGTTAGCCTATCTGTTAAACCTCTTCACATATCGGCATATCCATTCCTTTGTATACAACCACAATCTTATGAAGCTGTGTAGTGCCGACTGCTCTCTTTACCGTATCAGTGTCAGCATAACGATTCGCTTGGTCAATAGCTTCCTGTCGCAGTTCTTCCACGCGGCTTTCGGGATCTTTATACTTGGCATACTTCAGTTCTACAATATAGCTGTGCTTCATGTCGGAATAGATATCCAGTAGCGGACAGAGGAAAATATCGACATAACCTGCCTGTGTGTCCTGTTCGGAAATGGGACGGTAGAAACGGTTTTGTGCCGTCATGGCAAGCGTAAAGCCGTGGACAAAAAATTCACCTTTCTGCTTGTCACGCTGGGAGGTGTAGCGTTTCAGGCAGTCAGCAATATAACCGAAATAGGCTTTCCAGTCGCCATCGTAGGCAAGAGCGCTGGCAAGTTCGTTCTTTTCGTAACTACTGAAATTGAGTTCGGCTTCGTTATAGGTACTTAGCAGATAAGTGTAGATTTGTTCGCGGACTACCTGATTAGGAATGGTGAGTTTGGTCTTTCCTTTATACGTGCCACTAATGGTGAGCATACCGAAATAGTAGAGCAGGCTCACAAAGTTGTCGGGGTTGGTAATATTGACGGCAGGAAAACCTTTTTTCAGTTCTCCGGTGACGTAGCCTTCGCTCACCAATGTTTGTATGATGGAAGCATCATGGGCAAACTCTTTGTCCTTCCGGATGAGCATACGTAATTTTTCGTAGTCGATACGGATATTGTCTTCTACCATATCCCGGGGGGCTTTGCCTCGTTGAATATAATTCTTGACGAAGTAGAGTACCATGTTAGAGTTGTACATAGTGGTTTCACCATAACATTCTTCCGCAAAGCAGTAGTTGTCATACCAAGGTTTCATTATTTCTATCAGTTCGTCCACACTGTGGTTGAATGGACTGGTGGTGGAATAGTAAGTGAGCATTTGGCGCACTTCTTCTTCCGTGAAACCTATCATCTCGTTGAATTCCGGTGTGAGCGAGTAGTTGGTTCCGATATTGAAACCGCTTGTGAGGTCGTCCATTGTCACGGGACTTACGCCGGTAATGAAACAACGCTCGATGCTGGAATAGGTTCCGGCTTTGATTTTATTGAAGAAGGCGCGCAGATAACCTTCGCCATGTGTTTCGTCCGTATAGCGGTGCAGGCTTTCTATATCCGAGAGGATGGCATTGGTGAAATGGTCGTATTCGTCAATAAAAAGGTAAATACGTTGGTTGGTCTTATTACATTCTGTGAATAGGTATTCAAATTGTTCGACAGCTCCTTCTTTTTTGTCGAGTTCTTCCTTGATGCCTTTGGGGAGATAGTCGGCGTAAATATCACAGAAATAGTCGAACATTGTTTGGCAATGCGCATCCAGTCCTTTGCGATAGTTGTGTAGTTCGCCTACTATTCCGGAGAAGTTGAGGTATAGTACCAGATAGCTGTTCCGATCGCGCGTAGGGTGCTTTCCGATGTAAAGGTCGCCAAACAGGGCATCGAACTTATCCTTGGCAAGTATATCATAATAGTGCTGCAACATATTTACTGTGAGGCTTTTGCCGAAACGGCGCGGACGAATAAAGAAGAAAAACTTGTCCGCCTCTTCTATCATGGGTATAAACCGGGTTTTGTCTACATAATAACAGTCGTCGCGGCGGATTACTGCAAAGTTCATCATGCCGTATGGGATACGTTTCCTGTCCGGTGCTATATATTTTTCCATAACTTATACCTTATTTTAGGAACTTTCTTTGAACATAAACAAAGGTACGGGCTTTTTGTTACTTCTCCAAACAAACATTCCATAACTTCTCGCTATCTTTGCACTCTATTAAACAAACATCACCACCATTATGGAATTGAAGCATGGATATTACCATCTGATTGCGATACTTGTAGTTGCTATCTGGGGATTGACTTTCATATCAACCAAAGTATTGATTAATCACGGACTGACTCCACAGGAGATATTCTTCTATCGTTTTCTTATTGCCTATCTGGGCATTTGGGTGATTTCTCCCAAACGTCTGTTTACGAGTAATTGGAAAGACGAACTTTGGTTGATGGCAGGAGGTTTTTTCGGTGGTTCACTCTATTTCTTTACAGAGAATACAGCTTTGGGAATTACGCAAGCATCCAATGTCGCTTTCATCATTTGCACAGCTCCCTTGCTTACTACCATTCTTTCCCTTCTCTTTTATAAGAGTGAAAAAGCCACCAAAGGTTTGATTTATGGTTCCATATTAGCTTTAATTGGGGTGGGACTGGTGGTCTTCAACGGTAGTTTTGTACTCAAATTATCTCCAGTAGGGGATTTGCTCACTTTACTTGCCGCCCTGTCGTGGGCATTTTATAGTTTGGTGATAAAGAAAATGACAGGGCGTTACCCCACTGTATTTATCACCCGCAAAATATTCTTTTATGGAGTATTGACCATACTTCCCGCCTTTCTTCTTCATCCGCTGCAACCGGATTTCGATGTACTTTTAAAACCGGTTGTATTATCCAATCTCTTATTTCTGGCCGTCCTGGCATCCTTGGTTTGTTATGTCCTTTGGAATGTGGTATTGAAACAGTTGGGAACCGTTAGAGCCTCCAATTATATCTATCTCAATCCGTTGGTGACTATGGTAGCTTCGGTTATCATTCTCCACGAAAAAATCACGTGGATTACATTATTGGGAGCAGGTTGCATTATTTTTGGAGTCTATCAGGCAGAAAAGAAATAAATAGGTAAAAACACATAAGAAATAACAAATACAAGAATGACAAAAAGAAAAAAGAAACGCATCAGCGAAAAGATGCGGAGATACAATCTCAGCTTACAGCGTCCCCAAGAGGAATTCCGTCGGCGTGTGATAGAGTGGGAGAGAATGAGGAAAGAAAGGGAACCGGAAGAAAGGAGGAAAGAACGGCGGAGAAAATGGAAGAAATGGCTTGGATTAGCCGATTTTACTGAATATGACGGTCCGTTTCCCATTTTTATATGTGCAGTATTCTTTTTAGTGATTTTTTTAAGTGGAATAAGTTTATGTGTTTTAGGATTGTTCAAGGATCCATATAAAATTCAAATAATGCCCATCTTGCAAGGTCTACTTTTAACCATTTGGGGTGCGAGGGCTTTGATCATCTTTTATCCTATTCTAAAAGTAGTCATAATCGCTTTATTTAAAGATAGAAAAAAGTAGGGGTATTCTCAAAATAAAGAAATACGGCAATTGCTTCATTGCGAATTACATGGATTACTTTGATGGGGCAGCTTGTATTATAATTGGGTGTTTATCTGGCAGAAAAGAAATAAGAAAGAATTTTTTCTATATGCAAAGAAGAAATTCTTTCTTATTTCAGTTTGAATGACAGATCTGTTTTATATCTTATTTAGCGAGTAATTGGAGAATTTTATTACTAACATCGCTGTTTTCCTGAACACCACCAAAAAGCTTGGATTGTGGACCGTATGCAAACAGTGGAACCATGATTGGTGTATGTCCTTTAGATACAAACATTGCTTTCATTTTGCCTTCTTTTATGTTTCCGTCACGTAAAGCTAATGCTCCGGTTTCATGATCAGCTGAAATAATCACTAATGTATTTCCATCTTTTTCTGCAAATCTGATAGCAGCTTCTACCGCCTTGTCAAAGTCCAATACTTCACGGACAACTGCCGAATAATCATTGTTGTGCGCACTTTTATCTATTCGGGCACCTTCTACCATTAAGAAGAAACCGTTAGTACTCCTGCTCGAAAGATAGTCAATAGCCATTTGGGTGGTAGACGGAAGGAAATCTCCCCGGTTTTCGTTTACAGAAGCCGTTTTGCTCTTTGTGGGTAAATATCCTAGTTTTTTAGATTTCTTGATGGCTTTGTCATTCGGTTCTTCTATGATGGTAAACTCTTTTTTGATTTCCTTTTGAACGTTTGGTGCTTGTTTTTCAAATAGTTCATAACTACCGGCAGAAAAGAATGTCAGCTTACTGTTAGGAAGATCTGCCCATATTTCTTTAGACATTCCACGTTCCGGTTGGTGAGCAAAGAAAGCAGCAGGAGTAGCTCCGTCGAGATTGTCAGTGGTAACGATTCCTGAAATGTAGCCATAGCCGGATAACTTCTCCGGTAAGTTGGGAATAACTTGGTTATTTTCATCCATTCCGAGTGCTCCGTTTTTAGTTTTTTTTCCGGTTGAGTAAGCAGTTCCGGAAGCAGCTGAATCTGTTGTAAACTTGTTGGCGGATTGCGTTCTGACGAAACCGCATGTTTTTAAATTAGTGATAGTAAGCTGTCCTTGATTGGCATACATTCCTGAACAGATATGTGCCAGTCCCATGCCGTCACCTATCATTAAGATGACATTCTTCACCGGTTTGTCGGTAGCATCCATGTCAAATGAAGGAACATACGAACTTTGTGGATTTTCGTTCTTAAAATCTCCTTTGACGATTTCTTGTGCTGATAGATTATAGCAAAAGAATAAGGAGAAAATAAATAAATGAGCTTTAAATTTTACATTCATGGCTAATATGTTTTTAATTAGAAGTAAGTAATTCGGATATGTTGACTGTATCGTATGGCTTTTCTCCAAATGCGGCATAATATTCTAATTGCATCTTGTTGTTTTCTTTGTCAATAGAAAGGATGCCGTAGCCCGGTAAATCCATTTGTTTGAAAAAACGGATATGGGGAGTTTCTTTATCAATCCATTCCATACGCTGTTGTAGAGTAGAAGGTTGCCATTGTGGGTGTGCCGTTACAAATTCAGGACCATAGTCTGCAACTACATTTTTCGGAACCAGCATATTTTTATCTTTGATGACACTGTTGACGAGAATCTGGACGATAGGTCCCCAAGGAGTGTCCCGACAGACAACGGAGTATAGATGCAGATGTGCACAGAGCACGATTGCTTGTTGACTGGCAATGATTTGCAGCAATTGTTCCCTCTTGGCATTATCTTGTCGGAATACATGCCAGCATCTTTCGTTTACCGGAATCACAGGCTCGTGTAACATGACAAACTTGTAAGTTGCTTTCGAACCGGCTAGTGACTTTTCTAATTGTTGTAGCCCTTCCGGATTCCGATCCCATGGATCATAACACACAAATAATACATCATCAAGAGTAGTAGTGTAATTGGCTGACTGTAAGGATGGATGTCCTGCCAACCTTGCCATATTGGGTAAGTATACTTTTTCAAAAGCTTCTTTAGCCCCTGGCCCTGTGATATCATGATTACCTTTAGTCATAATGAAAGGTACTTTCAGATTCATTTTGTTGACAGCTTTAAAGGCACTGTTAGCCATCTGTATTGCTTTTTGTGGAGAACCGGCCAATCCTTCTGACAAGTCCCCCATTTGCAGAACGGCTTTTATTGACGGCTGGTGTTTTTGAACTTGCCCGCTGATTATCCGGGAGAATTCCGGCCATGTATTTTTCGTGAATACTGAATATTCTTTGGTAACTTGGCGCAGATCATCCGGTTTGGTGGATAACCATTCCATATCGTGATCTTCCAATAAATCATAGTGTATATCTCCCAACAAGAGAAATGAAACTTCTTTTTCATTTTGCTCTTGGGAGTATGATTGCAGAGAAGTCAAAAGCGATAAAAGGACAAATAATATTTTATTCATATTCTGTTACTTATTTATTTCAAAAGAAGGGGGGACACTGTCTGCCGCCCAATTCTTATTGGGAGTGTTTCCCATTGTAAATTCCAGTTTGCCGCCATTCATCAGTTCTTTATGTTCGAACCAGGATTGGGTCCAATCTTTGCCATTTAATTTGGCTGATTGGATATATTTATTTGTCGGCGAATAGTTGTGCGCAATGACCTCGAATGATTTTCCGGCTCCTGTTTCAATAACTGCTCTTTCGAACATAGGAGTTCCGATGACATAAATAGGCAAACCAGGAGTAATAGGATAGAAACCTAGCATGGAGAAGACTACAAATGCTGACATTCCTCCGCCATCTTCGTCGCCCGGGAGTCCCATCAGGTCATTTCTAAACCATTCATCGAGCAATGTCCTTACTCTTTTTTGAGTTCTCCAGGGCTCTCCTATATAGTTGTACAGATAAGGAATGTGCATACTGGGTTCATTAGCCATTGAAAATTGACCTACATTACCCGTATGATCCGGTAATTGTGCATAAAATACATATTTGGCTTCGCCCAATGGGGTGTTATACATCGTTTCAAGATTATTTCTGAATGCTTCTTTCCCTCCCATCAGTTCAATTAAATCAGCAATATTATGGGGAACATCCCATCGGTATATCCAACCGTTATTCTCGCCGTATGCTTCACGAGCACCTAATCCACCGGCAGTGGCATAATCAAAGGGTTCTATGAATTCGCCTTTTGCATTTTTGGGATGGAAGAATTTTGTTTCAGGATTGAAAATATTCCGATAGTTTTTACTCCCTTGTAGAAAGTAGTTATAGTCTTTCTCATACCCAAGTTGTTTGGCTATTTGTGCCAGACACCATTCATCGTAAGACGTACCTAGAGTGACGGCTACTGGTTGGCGTTTTTCAAATGGGTGTACTTCGTCAGCTGTTTCTTGTTCTCCCGGTGCCAATGCCGGTAAATATCCGTTTTCCCAATAGAATTTTGTGATTTCACCTCCCTTTATGCCTGACCACGGGGCTAACGTTTTTTCTGTAATACCAAGTTTGCAGGCTTCGTAAGCAGCTGATAAATCAAAGTTACGGATTCCTTTTATATATGAATCAATAACAGTGGCTACACCGTGATTGGAATTCATTCTACGGCTGTCTCCCGTAACTTCAGGAAATGTAGGCATCCAGTTATGTTCCATTTGCTGTGCCATTCTGATAAAAGACTGAATCATGTCAGCTTCCATTTCTGGTTCGATGATAACACGTAAGGGGTGGACTGCTCTATACGTGTCCCAAATCCAATCGTCGGTATAAAATGGGACAGAATCTTTGTGGATACTATTGTCGAAAGCACTGTAATAGCGGTTGTCTTCCGAAAGGCAAATCATCCGTTCGTAAGTCCGGTAGAGGGAAGTATAGAATATTGCTTTTGCATTTTCGTCTATTCCTTCCACTTTGATTTTACTTAATGTTTGGTTCCAGATGTTTTTGGCAATGTTCATCTGGTTTTCTACATCATAATCTTTTATTTCCCGCTGTAGGTTGGCTTTTGCTTGCTTTTCATCAATGAAGGATATACCGTAGCGAACTTTGATTGTTTTTATATCTGTTGAATATAAGAGAGCGATACCCACGTTCTTGCCTTTTATGGCAGTGTGGCTGTGATTTATTTCTTCTTTGCTGACAGTCATCGTTTTTTCCGGCAGTGCGGAAGTCTCCATATAAACATATACTTTGGTTTGATGATCTATGTTCTGATAACCGGAAATGGTATTCTCCGTAGTTTTAAGCTCACCATTGGTGGTACTAAGTATTAAATATGGAGCATCGTTTTTCCGGAAACTTAGTTCATAGATTCCTGCCTGGTGGGAGGGAGCGAATTTAGTGGAAACCTCTTCTTCTTCAAAATAGGAAGAATAGGAATAGGGTTTTATCACTTCATTATCATAACAATAGTAATATACCGGTTGTAATCCGCTCTCTGCTCCCTGATAGAAAGACAGGCTGAATGCAGACTTTCCCCGATGTGAGGTGACAATGACCGGTAAGCCTTTTATTTTATCAGAGGTGTAATCTGCTCTTTCCGGATAGATGCGGAGCATACTATTGGGAAGATGGACAGTTGGGTAAGTAGGAACTAACAAATGGCTGATATTCCCCATATAAGGATTTACATAGTCAACCGGAGTTAACACTACCTCTTGCTTGTTGCTGCATCCATTGACGATTAAAATCATTAACAGTACTAACGGAATGAATTTTCTCTTGTACATAAACAGATTTTTTTATTTTTCGATGGTTTTAATTAGATTTGCTGTAAATATAGGATGGTTTGATTAATGAAAACTTAATGTAACCTTAAAATCTATCTTCTACAAATATTTTTTTGTAAAGTCCCGTCATTAAGAGAATATTAATCTAATATTAATCACAATAAAATATCTTTGGTTCATCTTTAATGCATTAATCAATACTGTATTCTTTAATTTAATAATTAAGTATTATGAAAAACTACTTCCTATTCTTATTCTTTTTAGTAATAAGTGTATTGGGTTATGCGCAAGGAAAGCGTATAACGGGTAAAGTGACAGATGCTGCGGATGGAATGCCTATCATAGGAGCTACGGTGGTAGCTGTTGATCCGGATGGTAAGACGAACGCTAAATCGGTAGGTACAATTACCGATATAAATGGTATGTTTACACTTAATGTGCCTAATGGATGTCAAGAATTGAAATTTTCGTATGTCGGAATGGAGACGAAAACGGCTAAAATTACCGGTTTGACTCATATCAATGTATCTTTGGCCAGCACGGCGAAGGCTCTTGATGAAGTGGTTGTTACCGCTCTCGGAGTGACGCGTGAAGCTAAGAGTCTTAATTATTCACGGCAGAGTGTAAATGCGGAAGCTTTGGCAGAAAATAGTAGTGGCAATCTGATATCTTCTCTTTCCGGTAAGGTGGCGGGGGTTACCATTACTCCTCCGGGAACGAGCAATGGTAGTGCGCGCATTGTCATTCGCGGAACAAGCTCACTGACTGAAAACTCACAGCCCGTATTCGTGATTGATGGTATGATTATTGAAAACGAACCGGGTGATACAAGTGTGACCGTTGATGGTGGTACAGGTTCTACCGACCTTGGTAATCCGGTAGCGGATATCAATCCGGATGATATTGAAAGCATTGAAATCCTGAAGGGACCGAATGCAGCTGCACTTTATGGTTCGCGTGCAGCACAGGGGGTTGTATTGGTGACAACTAAACGTTCGAGCACATTCGAAAAAACAAAAGTATCTTATAGCGGAAATTTTCAATTTGAAAAAGTGAACCAGTTTTTAGATTATCAGAATGGTTGGGGAACAGGAGAGAACTCTTATTTGCTTGACCATAAACTGACACTTCAACCTAATGGTAACAGGTTACAAACAGATTTACCGAATTTCAGTGGTTATAATTCTTCTGCAGGTGCTAAATTGCGTAGCTGGGGAGCACCTTTGTGGGATCAGGTTATCTATGGACATGACGGTGTACTTACTACTCATTCTTCACATCCGGACAATGTGAAGGATTTCTACGAAACCGCCCATCGGTACACACATACATTGGCTGTGGAAGGTGGTTCGAAAAAGAATAATTATCGCGTATCGTATACGAGAAGTAAGGGTAATAGTGTAGTACACGGTATCAATGAAAGCTTTAAAGATATATTCAATCTCCGGTTGATGAATACGATTACCAAATGGATGACTTTAGATTCTAAAATGACTTACTCACATGAAAAGGTAGACAACCGTCAATATATGAATGGTTCGGATAAGAATCCTATATATGCGTTTGTTACTCTTCCCCGTTCGCTTTCTATTGATGTATTGAAACATTATAAGGATGAAAATGGAAATGAAATGATTCCGATTGGTGAACGTGGTTATAATCCGTATTGGAATATTTATGAAAATACGAACTCTGACACGCGTGACAGGGTGAGCGGATCGATGAATCTGGAAGTAAAATTACTTCCGGGCTTGAAGGCGGTAGGTAAAGCCGGATTGGATGCTTATTGGTGGAAAGGAATGGAGTTCTTTAATCTGGGTGCACGTAGTGATGTGGACGGTGGTATGAAGAACTGGATTAATAACAGTACTTCTACTAACTTTGAAGCTTTATTGATGTATAATAAAACATTTCATAAAATATCAGTCAATGCCATTGCTGGTATTAGCCGATATGAACGCAACTCGGAGAAAAGAACGGAAAGTGTGAATAGCATATTGGTTCCTGATTTCAAGAATATTTCTAACTCGAATGAGTATCCTAGTGCCACTCAACTGCAATCTAAGAAGATAATCCGTTCTGCTTACGGCTCGGTGTCATTAGGTTACAATAGTTATGTTTATTTAGATGTAACGGCCCGCAATGACTGGTCGTCTACTTTACCACTGGATAATTGCTCTTATTTTTATCCTTCTTTTGGTGCTACGTTTATTTTTACCGATGCATTTAAGATCAAATCACCTATCTTGTCGTTCGGTAAGATTCGTGCTTCTTTTGCTTATGCCGGTTCTGACACAGACCCCTATCGGATTAATCAAACCTATAAGTTGGGTAGCATTTATAATGGTTCACCTTTGCAAACCATTAGTACAACTTTAAATAATGATCAACTTTTGCCGGAACGTAACCGTTCTTTGGAACTTGGAGCTGATCTCCGCTTTTTCC
>OGDF01006428.1_pt1 | contig 11692 bp, 10 predicted proteins | sample 1570141 | NCBI WGS metagenome assembly OGDF01 (sample SAMEA4370581, study PRJEB24528) | human gut metagenome | reverse complement strand
CCATCACGTTTAAGGTTCCACAAGTTTCAGTATTGTTCAATTTTCAAGGTCCTGCGCTGTTTGAAACAGCTTGTTCATTTTACTTCATCAAGTCCTGTTTGTCAAGTACTTTTTTGAAATTTTCTTAAACAATCTTTTCAATCAGCCGCTGTCTTTCGGACAGCTTTATTAGGATACCACATCAGGTTTGGTTTGTCAATAGCTTTTTTGATGTTTTTCCAAATTTTCTGATGCTGCTTTGTCCAGCCAGGCACCCCCTATTGGATATCGCCTGTGCTATTCAAAGTGGTGTTATTTTAGCACATGCAAGTGTCATCGTCAAGGGTAAAACGTGCAGAAGTCATACTTTTGTCGAATCGCACAGTTTTTATGGCTCCGAATTGGAAAAACAGCCATCATTTTGTGTTTTCTTATTCGCTTGTCAGCTCTTTGCGCATCCATTTCAAAATCTTTCGTTCGCGGCGCGATATCTGTACCTGGGTAGTACCAAGGATTTGTGCCGTTTTACTTTGGGTTTTGCCCGCATAAAAGCGCAGGCGGATGAGCTGCCGGTCGGATTCATTCAGTCGTTTCAATATTTCCGCCAAACTGATCCGTTCCGCCAATACTTCTTCCGGTGAATCCACCGGGATATCCCATTCTCTTGTTCCGTCCTCATCATCCGCCGGGGTCAGGGAGACAACCGGCATAGCAGCCTGAATGGATACCGCCACCTGCTCCGGCGTTGCCCCCAGGTTTTGTGCCAGCTGTGCCACGGTTGGCTCTGCGCCGGTCAGCTTCATCAGGCGTTCCCGTTCCGCTGTCACTTTTAATCCAAGTTCTTTGATCGAACGGCTGACCTTAACAGTTCCCCCGTCCCGGAACAGCTTTTTGATCTCACCCAAGATGACCGGCACCGCATAGGTGGAGAAACAGACCCCGCGGTTCGGGTCAAACCCATCGCACGCTTTGACAAGCCCCAGGCAGCCCGCCGAATACAATTCTTCGTATTCGATGCCGCGGCCTGTAAAGCGGCCAGCACAGGAATGTACAAGGCCAAGGTTTTTCTGGATGAACTCCGTGCGCGGTAATGTGGTAAAAAGTGCGGTGGGATTTGCGGTTGCCATATCAGCTGCCTCCCTGCAATCGGGAACGAACGTCTGCCCTGCCACTAGGCGTTGATTCGTTCCGGTTTTAGCGGGCATATCCGCAACGGTCAACAGATTCCACTCTGCTGTACTGGCTGATTCTGCCCTATGTAGGAGCGCACACGCCAAAACTCACCGGGAATCCAGGTGACGGCTCATGGTAACGCGTGTTCCCCGTCCCGGCGCAGAGGATACATGGACCCGATCCATAAAGCTCTGCATTACCGCAAAACCCAGGCCCGCGCGCTCGTCCGGGTTGCCGGTGGTATACATTGGCTCCATTGCCTTGGCAACGTCCGGGATACCAACGCCTTTATCCGATATGGTAATGCGCACATTGCCGCCCTCATACAAAACAGCCGTCATCGTAATGGGGCCGACGGTATCCGGATAGGCATGGACGATGCAGTTGGTGACAGCTTCTGACACGGCCGTTTTGATATCTGCCAGCTGCGGCACGGTCGGGTCCGCCTGGGCCAGAAACGCCGCAAGTGCCGCACGGGAAAAACTTTCGTTGACGCTGCGGCTGGCAAAGGTCATTTTGACCTGATTCAGCATTTTCATGATGTGACCTCCCCCACGATCAAACGTAATGGATATGCGCCAGGTCCAGCATGCGGCGCACGGTATCCGGTGCGTTTTGCACAACAAGCCGCCCACCCAGGCCGGACATCTGGCGCCCGCGGCCCAGAATCAGCCCCACACCGGAGGAATCCATAAAAGTAACGCCGGAAAAATCCATCGTCAGCAATTCCGGCATGCGGGCATCGATCTGCGCATCAATTTCACGCCGTAGGGTCTGCGCGGCATGGTGGTCGATCTCACCGGTCAGGTAAGCCGCCAATGTTCCCTGCGCCGGAACAAAACAAACTTTCGCCAAGGGGGTTGTCCACCTCTTTCATTTTTGGTAATAGCAGCAAAAAGCGCCCTGCTGCTGGGGTATGTTCCCAGTATACAGGGCGCTGTGCGCATATTTTGTTGGAATTGGGGTTACTTTTCCGCTTCTTTGAGCAGCAGCGGACGGGCCTGAGCAGCAAGGTAAAGGCTGCCGCACACCACCACACCAGCCAGGTTGTTTTCATCGGCGTAATCCACCGCAAGGCGGATGGCCTTTGCCACGCTGGGGGCGGCTTCGGCATCCATATGGTACTTGGCTTCCTCCTCCAGTTCTTCTGCCGTCATGGCGCGGGGGCTATCCGGCGTGACGGTAAAGACCTTCTCAAAGCAGGGGGCCAGGTTTTCCAGCATTTTGCTGTGATCCTTATCTTTCAGCAGGCCAAGGACCGCCACAAGGTTGCCGTCATATCCGGCTTCTTTCAGAGTTGCAGCAAGGGCTGCGGTACCATCGGCATTGTGGCAGCCATCCAGCAGCAGCAACGGGTGGCGGCGCATGACCTCGATCCGTGCGGGCATTTTGGCATCCCGCAGACCGGTTTCAATCGCTTCATCGGGGATCTCGTAATGGTATTCCCGCCAGAGGGCCAGGGCAATTTCCACCGCCATAGCGGCATGGTTGGCCTGATGCTTGCCGGGGAATTGCAGCAGAGCACGATAGCCGCCGTAATCAACATAGTTTTCCAGCGGGCGGCACTTGAGCTGCTGCAAATCGGCGGTATCCGGCACCACCAGCGAGGTATGCGCGTTGGCCGCGGCGGTCAGCAGCGGGCCCATGGCCTCCTCCGGCTGCTCGGGGTAGCAGACAACCACGCTACCCTCTTTGATGATACCGGCTTTTTCGGCGGCGATCTCGGCAAGGGTATCGCCCAAAATTTCGGTATGATCCATGCCGATGCGGGTAATGGCCGCAACCAGCGGCGCGGGGATGACATTGGTGGCATCATAGCGGCCGCCAAGGCCGGTTTCCACCACGGCAAAATCACACTTCTGGCGGGCAAACCAGAGGAAGGCAATGGCGGTAACGGCTTCAAACTCCACCGGGCCTTCCCCGCCCTCAGCGATGATGGCATCGGCAGCATCCAGCACTTTCTGGGTCAGGCTGGCCAGGGTGCGCGGGGACATCATCTGTCCATTGATCTGAAAACGCTCCCGAAAATTGAGAACATACGGACTGATGGTAAGGCCCGTTTTGTAGCCCGCATGGGTCAGGATAGAAGATGTCATAGCGGCAAGGGTCCCCTTGCCGTTGGTGCCCGCAATATGGATGCACTTAAACTGCTTTTCCGGGTTTCCAAGGTGGTCCAGCAGTGCCTGCATACGCTCCAAGGATGCGCCGCTGCGGGGCAGGCGCGGCAGGGCGTGCAGGGCTTCAATCGCCTGTTGTTCTGTCATAAATATTCTCTCCTATCTGGGCTTTCGGGACGGTCATCCGCTGTGTTGATCCGGTCGGCGCGCTGCTGGCGCAGTAGCTCGGCCCGTTCGGCACGCAGGCGGCGGTTTTCTTTTTTCATGGCATGGAAAGAGGTCAGCCCGCGCACGATGAGCAGCAACAGCAGGGCCACGAACAAACCGGCAATCACACCGCCAAAGTCGATCCACACATCCCGCACGGACGAAGTGCGGCCCGGCACATACAGCTGGATGGTTTCATCCAGCAGCGCGGTCGCCATGCCGCCCAGCATGGGCCAGCTGACATGGCGCACAAAACGGCGGGTATAAACCCGCAGGCAGAGCATAAGCAGGAAGCCTTCCAGCATGAACTCTGAAAAATGCGCCAGCTTGCGCACAACATGTTCGCTCAGCGGGCCGATATTGAGATGTGCCAGGATGGCATTGATTTTTTGCATGACCTCATGGCTGCGGGCCGACGAGATGGAGCTGGTTTCCAGCGAGTTATGAAAGATAAACAGAATGCACCAGACCAGCGCAATGGTAAAAATGATCCGGAACGCAATCAGCCACGGGCTGGTGTGTTTGTGGGCAAGGGTGGTTTCGTCCATATATTCCATATGTTACCTCCTTTGCAGCAGAATACATTGGGCACAACCGGGCTTGCGGGAATGATTCCCACCCGGCTGTGCGTTTGATTATACCATTCCGTACCGGATATGGCAACAGCCCCCGCCGGGCGGCAGGGGCTGAAACTTGTAAACTTTTTACACCAGATGGATATTACCGCTTACTGGATGAAAGCATCATGGATGGCGGCAACAGCACGGTCAGCATCGGCTTTATCAATGATCACGCTGATCTTGATCTCGCTGGTAGAGATCATATGGATGTTGATGTTCTGGCTGTAGAGAGCTTCAAACATGGTGGAAGCCGTACCAGGGTGGCTCTGCATACCGGCACCGACAATGCTGACCTTGGCGCAGTCATTGTTGACGGTGATCTTATCAGTGCCAAAGCGGGTCTTGTTGGATTCCAGCACTGCACGAGCGGTTTCAGCTTCGCCCTTGGAGCAGGTAAAGACCACATCCTTGCAGCCAGCGCTGCCGGAAGACTGCAGAATGATATCCACGTTGATGTTTTTCTGTGCCAGCAGGCTGAACACCTTGAAGGACATACCCGGCACATCGGGAACTTCCAGGATCGAAACAACAGCGACGTCCTCATCTTTTGCAACGCCTTTGATCAGCATACCTTCCACTTTGGTTTCCTCCTTAACAACGGTGCCGGGCACCGGATTGATGCTGGACAGAACTTCCAGCTCGACGCCATACTTTTTGGCAAGTTCTACACTGCGGTTGTTGAGCACCTGTGCACCCAGGGATGCCAGTTCCAGCATCTCGTCAAAGGTGATCTCCTTCAGGCGGGTAGCCTTGGGAATCTTGCGCGGGTCGGCAGTATACACACCTTCCACATCGGTATAGATCTGGCAGCGGTCTGCATGCAGGGCGGCTGCCAAGGCAACGGCGGAAGTATCGCTGCCGCCGCGGCCCAGGGTGGTGATATCATCCGAACGGTTCAGTCCCTGGAAACCAGCTACAACTACCACGCGGTTGCGGGCCAGCTCACTTTCCACACGCTCGGTGTTCAGGCGCTTAATGCGGGCTTTGGTGTAAGCGCGGTCGGTGCTGAAGCCGGCCTGCCAGCCGGTCAGGCTGACGGACGGAACACCGATTTCCTGCAGCGCCATGGCCAGCAGCGAGATGGAAATCTGCTCGCCGGTGGCCAGCAGCATATCCATTTCGCGGTGGGACGGATCACTGGTGATCTCGGCCGCTTTGGTAATCAAGTCATCGGTGGTATCCCCCTGGGCAGAAACAACAACAACAACATCGTTGCCCTGGTTGCGGGTGTTGGCCACAATGCGCGCAACATTAAAGATGCGGTCACGATCCTTGACCGAGGTACCGCCGAACTTTTGTACGATAAGACCCATAAAGACCTCTTCCTCCCTGTTCCCTTATTTCACCGTTGCGCCTGTGTTATCGGGCAGCAGGCGGTAAACGGTAAAATGCTTTAGCTTTTCGCTCTGCGGCAGAGCTTCCTGCGCGCGGGCAAAGAATTCCTGATCGTCACGCGGGACAACCGCCATAATGGTGGGACCCGCGCCAGAAATATAAACAGCCAGCGCGCCCAGGTCCTGCGCCAGTTCAAACATTTCGTCCCCGCCGTCGATCAGGGGCAGGCGGTATTTCTGGTGCAGGGAATCCTTGGTTGCCACGCCAAGCAGGCTGTAATCGCCATCGCAGAACGCGGCGGTAGCCAGCGCGGCGCGGGACAGATTATACACGGCGTCCTTATGGCTGACCATATCCGGCAGCGCGGCGCGCGCCTTGGAGGTCAGCAGGCGGAAATCCGGTACAAAAGCGGCAAATGCCAGCTGTTCATCGATGTTCTTTTTTACGCTGTAAACCTGGCCTTCGTCATACACGCTGGTAACAAAGCCGCCCAGCATGGCGGGGGCCACGTTATCGGGGTGGCCCTCAATGGCGGTGGCAAGGGTCAGCATCTGGCGGCTGGTCAGCTTGTTGCCCAGCAAAGCGTTGGCACCCAAAATGCCCGCCACAATGCAGGCAGAGCTGGAACCCAGGCCGCGCGCCATGGGAATATCATTGCGCTGGGTAATGCGCAGGCCGCGCAGCGGAATGCCCAGCTGGTCATACACAGCGCGGGCGCTGCGGTAGACCAGGTTGTTTGCCCCGGTCGGCACATGGGTGCCATCCACCGAAGAAATGCGGATGCGGTCACATTCCTCAAAGGTAAACACGTTGTGCATGGAAAGCGCAAGGCCAAGACTGTCAAACCCGGCGCCGACATTGGCGCTGGTTGCCGGTACAGTTACGGTAATCATGTTATGTGCTCCCTTCCCTGCCGGGGCTTATTCCGGCAGCTTTTTCAGCACAAGCGCCAGGCGGCCGCCCAGAACTTTCAGCTTGGCTGCCACAGCCTCCAAGTCCGCAGCCGTGGCAGCTTCGATCAGGTACGCGGCAGAATCGCCATAGTCAAACACCAGCTTGCCGGGGCCGGCCACATTGGGCAGCGCGGCGGCGGGCACGCCCGCGGTGCGGATGTAATAAGAATACTTGGCGGTATCCATCAGCTGGTGATCCAGCTTTTCGGCGGGCTTCCAGAACAGACTGTCATGGATCTTGCTGCCGTCCTTCAGGGCATCGATCACATCGGCCACAACGGCGCTGGCGGTGGGCAGCTTGCCGGCGCCCTTGCCATAGAACACAACATCGCCCAGCATATCACCCTGCATCAGCACAGCGTTAAACACATCGTTCACGCCCGCCAGCTGGTTGGACTCCGGCACCAGCATCGGCTCCACACCGGCGCTGAACGCATCGGCTGCGCCTTCAGGGTTTTCATGGTACCAGGCGATCAGCTTGATGGCGCAGTCCAGCTGCTCGGCAGCTTTTACATCCTCCACGGCCACATCGCGGATGCCGCGGGCGGGGATGTTATCCGGGTAAACATGATGCCCGCAGGCCAGGCTGCTCAGGATGGCGATCTTGCGGCAGGCATCACGGCCATCCACATCGTCGCCGGGATCCTTGGTTTCGGCATAGCCCAGCTGCTGGGCAATTTTCAGCGCGGCATCAAAGCCCATATTTTCGCGCTTCATCTTGGTCAGCATAAAGTTGGTGGTTCCGTTCACAATGCCCTGGATCTGGCTGATCTGGTTTGCGGCAAGGCACTGGTGCATGGGAGTAATGATGGGGGTACCGCCACCCACGCTGGCTTCAAACAGGAACGCTGCTTTATGCTCCCGTGCAAGAGCCAGCAGCTCTGCGCCATAGGTGGCAACCATCTCCTTGTTGGAGGTACACACGCTGCGGCCGCTTTCCAGGCACTGGCGCACATACGGATAAGCAAAGCGGGTGCCGCCGATGGTTTCCACAACGACCTTGACTTCCGGATCGTTCAGGATCACATTGATATCTTTCACAAACAGCGCTGCGTCCGGAGAATCAGAAAAATCACGCACACCCAGAATGTACTTGACCTCCACCGGCTCACCCGCGCGGCGGGCAATGGATGCGGCGTTGCGGCGGCAGACTTCCAGCACACCGCTGCCAACGGTGCCGAATCCCATGATTGCAATCTTAGCCATACTATACTCCCCTTGTTCCTTATGCGGCTGCCCGCATCCGGTATTCCGTTCTGTGCGCCTTGGCGGCGTGTGTTCACTTTCAGGTTCCGCGGTGCACTTCCACCACAAACGACTGACGGGCCAGCCGGGTCAGCATTTCCTCAACGGTCATCTGCATGGTTCCGGTGCGCACGGTAACTTCCACCTGCGCGGTACCATTTTCCGGCCGGGACTGGGTGATGGTAACAACCGATGCACCCGCTGCCGAAATACCGGAAAGCAGGCTTTGCAAAGCGCCGGTTTTATCCAGCAGGGTGGCAATCACGGTAATGGCCTCGCGGCCGGTTTCGGCGTCAAACACATAGTCCTTGTACTTATAGAACGCACTGCGGGAAATGCCCGCCTGACGCGCTGCCGTGGAAATATTGCTCACGCTGCCGGAAGCCAGAAGCTCCTTGGCCTGCAGTACCTTAAGGAACACATCCGGCAAAGCGGAGCTATCTACCAACAAAAAACGGCGCTCGCCCATGTTGTTTCCCTCCTATGTACATGTGTATTCACAACGGGGATAATCATACCACAAGTGTGCGCGGCTTGCAAGCATTTTAGAAAAAATGTTGTGTATTTGAGCATGATGCACAACTGGCCTGTTGGTGCGGTGGAATCTTCCCGTGCTTTTATCTGTTTTTATGCGGTGGAAGTGTGTCTTTCATTCGTGCACGTACATTTGATACGCTTCTGCCCGCCTTATTAAGGCCGCAAAAAGGCTGTGCATTTTCTCCTCATCCGCATGGTTCTCGCTGCTGCCATTATAGCATGTCCTCCATTCCAATACAACAAACGGGCACAGCAGCTTTGTAAACTGCTGTGCCCGATCTGGCTTATTGAATTTTCAGACTATTGGAACTTTACGAGATCAGCCTGCCGCCGGGTCCAGCGTGTTCACGCTGGGGTCGGTCAGGGTGGAATAGCTGTCATCCGGCAGGTTGTCCTCGGTATAGTAGCCGGTCTCACCGCCGCCGGATACGATCGCACCGGTGGAGGTGCTGAACTGCTTCTGCACAACGGAGTCATCATAATAGAAGTCCTTGGCAGGCTTATCGGCCTGGGCAGCTTCCATATACCGCTTAAAGGCGCGCTGGGTCGGTTTACCGTTGTTGCCCAGGGTGCCATCCACACCCCACATGCTGTAAGGCTTATCATAGCCCCACCACACAGCGGTGGAATAGTATGGGGAAACACCGGCGAAGGTATAGTCCTTAAAGTCGCTGGTCGTACCGGTCTTGCCGATGGTATCAATGCCCTCGGTTTCCGGCTTCATGCCGTTTGCCGTACCGGGCTTTTTCCACACGTTGCTCAGCAGACGGTTCATGATGGTAGCGGCTGCAGGGTCAATGGCCTGCACGGTGGTAACGCGCTTGCTGTTATCCAGGTACAGGTTGCCATCCGAGTCATAGATCTCGGTCCAGTAGTGCGGGGTGGTAAACTTGCCGTCATTGAAAATGGAGTAAGCGCCAGCCAGCTCCACAACCGTCAGGCCCTGACTCTGGGAGCCCAGCACCAGAGGCGCCAGGTCAACGTCATGTTCGGGATCCAGATAGGTGCAGTTGAGGGTATCATGCGCAAAGCTGAACAGCTCTTCCGCACCGACATAGGAACCGATCCAGACCGCAATGGTGTTGTAAGAGCGGCGCAGTGCATCATACACCAGCATGGTGGCACCATCGCCGCCTGCGCCGCCATAGTTGGTGGGCCAGTCGCGCCACACATCATCGCGGGACTGGTTGGCTGCATTATACTTGTCAGTAGAAAGGCCAAGCTTCAGGCAGCGGTCGGTATCCAGCACCTGATGGTCGCTCTTGAGGTAATACGGCGTATCCGCCATGGGCGAAGAATAGTTGATGATCTTGCTGTCCACTGCCAGGCAATAAGCAGCAATGGGTTTCATGGTGGAACCGGTCTGGTGGGGCAGCGTGGCGCGGTTGGTGCCGCGGTCTACTTTCTTTTCGCCCAGGCCGCCAACCAGGGCAACGATCTCGCCGCGGTGGCCATCCTCCATGCTGATGGACGCCATAGCCGCCTGGGTGCGCACGCTTTCATAGAAGATCAGGTTGCCGTTGTCATCCTTGCTGGTTTTCAGGGTGGTGTTTTCCTTATCGGCATAGACCGGCACATCATCGTCCGTGAACACAGAAGAGCCGTCCGGGTTCAGCGGCAGGCCGCTCTCGTCATAGGTAATCTCGCTGTCCGCCGGGATACCGGAAGGAACCTCTTCCTCGTGCCACAGGGCCGGGAAGAGCTCGCCGTCGCCGGTGTCCTCGTTCAGCATGACCTGCTCCATGGAAGACTGTGCTTTCTGGTCCAGGGTAGAGTAGATGCGCAGGCCATCGGAGAAGATCTTATCCTGTGCTTCGGCACGGGTGCAGCTTTCCTGCTCCATGATTGCCTGGGTGACATCCGCAAACAAAGCGTCGTCAAAATAAGAGTTGCGGGAAGTACGGGTGACCTTTTCGGTGGCCGATTTGCTCTCGGCCAGGGTGATGGGTTCCGCCTGTGCAGCAGTGCACTCTTCATCAGTAATATATCCCTGATTGCGCATCAAAGCCAGAACATGGTTGCGGCGCTTGAGCAGATTTTCCGGGTTGGTAGCCGGGTTAAAGCTCTTAGGATTCTTGGTGATGGAAGCCAGCTCGGCGCATTCGGCCAGGCTCAATTCCTCCACGCTCTTGCCAAAATACTCCTGCGCGCCGGCTTCCATGCCATAGATGGTGCCGGTCAGCGGGATGGTATTGAGGTAAGCTTCCAGGATGGTTTCCTTGCTGTAGCGGTTGCAAAGGCCCAACGCGCGGAAAATCTCGCGCACCTTACGCAGAATGTCCTGTTCACTATCACCGGTCAGGTTTTTGACCAGCTGCTGCTCCAGCGTGGAAGCGCCCTGCTTGGAGCCAAGCAGCGCGTTTCCGGTAAACTCGTTCAGGGCAGCGGCAATGGTGCGCTTGACGTTGATGCCGGGCTCGCTGCGAAAATCCTTATCCTCAACGGCGATGACCGCGTTCTGCAGGTCTTCCGGCATGGCCGAAATATCGCGCCAGATGCGGTTATTTTCGCCAGCAAAGGTGTTCACCTCGTTGCCGTCACGGTCATACACAATGGAGGTCTGTTTGAGCTTCTGCTCATCCAGGTCCAGCTTGCCGTCCGGGTCCTCGGTCACCTGCACCACATACAGCGAAAGCAGCACCGCACCGGCGCTGGCCGCCATGACGCAAACGCACAGCAGGCAGCCAATGAACCGCATGATGGTGCCGAATATACTGCGGCGCGGCTTATTTTTTTTCTTTTTTCCGTTTTTCTTTTGGGCGGAAGTTGCGGCTGTTTCCGGGCTTTTTGCACTTTGCATGGAAATGTGCCGTTCCTGTTTGGGGTCTATGGGGACCGCCTCCTTTGGGATAATTGCGGCAGGCGCGAAGCCTGCCTGCGCCTGCACTGATACGCGGCCGCACAGCGCGGTCACGCAGATGGGCATAAAGCCATAGAATGAATTATATCACAAAGTATTGCCAAAAGTACAGTAGCAGGCAGACAATTTTCACTTTTTTACGGTTTGGGTGCCGCCAAACCGGGCATACTGCTTGCAGGAACGTACTATTTGATTTGTGAAATTTGCGAATACCACAAAATCGAGGGAGGTTTTTGCCCATGCGTTACCAACTGCCGCGGGGCTATCGCCGCTACCTGCTGGGGCTGGCCATGCTGGCGCTGCTGTGCATTGCCGCAGCCGTAACAGTGTTTTTTGTTCCGGTGCAAAAACAACAGCCGCAGGCGCAATACTTGTTAAAAGATAACGCCGGGCGGCTGGCCCTGTATACCCCGGACGGCACCGGTCCCCTGGCGCAGTACGATGTATACACCCGCCTGCTGCCGGAGCCGGACTGCCTGGCATTGCAGCAGGGCGTGAGCATTTATACCGAAGCCGAATTGCAGCAAAAACTGGAAGATTACGGCCTGTAGCCCCCTTTTACCCTGTCTGCGCTTGTGTTGCCGGGCATTTTATGGTACACTTCTATTTAATAAGGGCAACACCGCACAATTCCCGCCTTGCGGCTTAAGCACCGCTCCGGCAGCT
>OGDF01006427.1_pt1 | contig 11692 bp, 9 predicted proteins | sample 1570141 | NCBI WGS metagenome assembly OGDF01 (sample SAMEA4370581, study PRJEB24528) | human gut metagenome | reverse complement strand
GGCAGAGGGCGAGGCCTTCGGCAAGCTGGGCAATGATGTGTTCCTGATGATCGAGCATTTCCCCATCCCCGTCATTGCAGCCGTCAACGGCTTTGCACTGGGCGGCGGCAACGAGCTGGCTATGAGCTGCGACATCCGTATCTGCTCTGACAACGCTGTGTTCGGTCAGCCCGAAGTGGGCCTGGGCATCACCCCGGGCTTCGGCGGCACCCAGCGTCTGGCCCGTCTGGTGGGCATGGGCATGGCAAAGCAGCTGGTCTACTCGGCCCTGAACATCAAGGCCGATGAGGCTTACCGCATTGGCCTGGTCAACGCTGTGTATCCCCAGGCTGAGCTGATGGAGAACGTCCTGAAGCTGGCCGGCAAGATCGCTAAGAACGCCCCCATCGCTGTCCGTAACTGCAAGAAGGCAATCAACGACGGCATCAGCCTGCCCATTGAGAAGGCTGTTGAGGTCGAAGAGAAGCTGTTCGGCGACTGCTTCGAGACCCACGACCAGAAGGAAGGCATGGCCTGCTTCCTGAGCCGTGAGAAACCGAAGCCCAAGGCAGTGTTCACCAACAACTAATCAACTATACAATTTTTGATATTAAAGGAGAGATTTCCTATGAAGATCGGTGTTATCGGCGCTGGCACTATGGGCCAGGGCATCGCAAAGGCATTTGCACAGGTTGAGGGCAACACCGTTGCTCTGTGTGACATCAAGCAGGAGTGGGCTGAGAATGGTCTGGCAAAGATCAAGAAGGGCTACGAGAAGCTGGTCGCTAAGGGCAAGATGACCCAGGAAAAGGCTGACGCCATCGTGGCTGCCATCACCCCGGGCCTGAAGGAAGACCTGTGCGCTGACTGCGACCTGATCGTGGAGGCAGCGTTCGAGGATATGAAGGTCAAGCAGACCACCTTTGGTGAGCTGGATGCCATCTGCAAGCCGGAGTGCATCTTTGCTTCCAACACTTCTTCTCTGTCCATTACCGAGATCGGCAAGAACGTCAAGCGCCCTGTGGTCGGCATGCACTTCTTCAACCCCGCAGACCGCATGAAGCTGATCGAGGTCATCGCAGGCTGCAACACCCCTGCCGAGACCGTTGAGAAGATCAAGGAGATCTCCGTTGCCATCGGCAAGAGCCCTGTTCAGGTCAACGAGGCTGCCGGCTTTGTCGTCAACCGCATCCTGATCCCCATGATCAACGAGGCTGCCTTCATCAAGATGGAAGGCGTTTCCGACATCGCTGGCATCGACACTGCTATGAAGCTGGGTGCTAACCACCCCATGGGCCCTCTGGAGCTGGGCGACTTCATCGGCCTGGACATCTGCCTGGCCATCATGGACGTGCTGTACAAGGAGACCGGTGACAGCAAGTACCGTGCATGCCCGCTGATCCGCAAGATGGTCCGCGGCGGCAACCTGGGCTGCAAGACCGGCAAGGGCTTCTACGTTTACAACGCAGACCGCACCAAGACCCCGGTTGATCAGCTGTAATTTCTGCTCAACATTTCTCCCGGCTGTGGGAAAGCGGTCGGGAGGAATTTGTTTGAAAACCGGACTGTTCCGGCAAATGAAAAAAGACCCGTTAGGAGGATATAGCGATGGATTTTACTCTGTCCAAGCAGCAGCAGATGGTGCAGAAGATGTACCGCGAGTTTGCTGAAAACGAAGTCAAGCCCCTGGCCAAGAAGGTCGATGCAGAAGAGTACTTCCCCAAGGAGACTGTCGAGAAGATGGGCAAGCTGGGCATGATGGGCATCTATTTCCCCACTTCTGTGGGCGGTGCCGGCGGCGATGTGCTGTCCTACGTCATGGCTGTGGAAGAGCTGAGCAAGGTTTGCGGCACCACCGGTGTCATCGTTTCTGCTCACACCAGCCTGTGCGCTGCTCCTATTTATGAGAACGGTACCCCTGAGCAGAAGGCAAAGTACCTGCCCAAGCTGTGCAGCGGCGAGTGGCTGGGTGCCTTCGGCCTGACCGAGCCGGGTGCCGGCACCGACGCACAGGGCCAGCAGACCATTGCCAAGGAAGAGGATGACTGCTGGGTGCTGAACGGCTCCAAGATCTTCATCACCAACGCCGGTTATGCTGATGTGTTCATCGTCATTGCCGTCACCGACCATGTGCTGGACAAGAAGGGCCGTCCCACTAAGCTGTGCTCTGCCTTCATCGTGGAGCGTACCGACCCGGGCTTCTCCGTCGGCAAGGCTGAGGACAAGATGGGCATCCGTGGTTCTTCCACCTGCGAGCTGATCTTTGAGGACTGCCGCATCCCGAAGGACCGTATGCTGGGCGTGCGCGGCAAGGGCTTCCAGCTGGCTATGGCTACTCTGGACGGCGGCCGTATCGGCATTGCATCCCAGGCTCTGGGCATTGCTGAGGGCGCTCTGGAGGAGACTGTTGCTTACGTCAAGGAGCGCAAGCAGTTCGGTCGCCCCATCGCCGCATTCCAGAACACCCAGTTCGAGCTGGCCGAGATGAAGGCCCGCGTGGAAGCTGCCAAGTATCTGGTCTACGCTGCCGCTCTGAAGAAGCAGCAGGCTATGGACGGCGCAAAGGTCCGCTACAGCGTGGAGGCCGCACAGGCCAAGCTGATCGCAGCCCGCACTGCCAGCGACGTGACCCGCCGCTGCCTGCAGCTGTTCGGCGGTTACGGCTACACCCGTGATTACCCCATCGAGCGCATGATGCGTGATGCCAAGATCACTGAGATCTACGAGGGCACCAGCGAAGTGCAGATGATGGTCATTTCCGGCGCGCTGCTGAAGTAAGGGAGGCAAGAGTTACAATGAAAGCAATTGTTTGTGTAAAGCAGGTTCCTGATACCTCCGGCAAGGTCGCCGTCAAGCCCGATGGAACCCTGGATCGTGCATCCATGGCTACCATCACCAACCCCGATGATCTGAACGCTCTGGAGGCTGCTCTGAAGCTCAAGGATGCCACCGGCTGCGAAGTCGTTGTGGTCACCATGGGTCCCCCGCCGGCCGAAGGCATGCTGCGTGAGCTGCTGGCTCGCGGCGCTGACAAGGCTGTTCTGGTTTCCGGCCGTGAGTTCGGCGGTTCCGATACCTTTGCAACCAGCCAGATCCTGGCTGCTGCCGTCAACAAGATCGGCGTCGGCCCCGAGGATGTTGTGTTCTGCGGCCGTCAGGCAATTGATGGCGATACCGCGCAGGTCGGCCCTCAGATCGCTGAGAAGCTGCATCTGCCGCAGGTCACCTACGTTGCTGATATCCAGAAGGACGGCAACACCCTGACCGTGAAGCGCATGCTGGAGGATGGCTACATGATGGTCAAGGTGCAGACTCCCTGCCTGCTGACCTGCATCAAGGAGCTGAACCAGCCCCGTTACATGAGCGTGAACGGCATCTTTACCTGCTACGACAAGCCGATGGAAGTGTTCGATTACAACGCACTGAAGGACGATCCGCTGATCGAGGTCGATACCATCGGTCTGAAGGGTTCTCCGACGAACGTCTTTAAGTCCTTCACTCCTCCGCAGAAGGGCGCAGGCACCATGCTCACGGGCGACGATGTGGCCGCTCAGCTGGCTGGCGCTCTGGCCAAGAAGCACCTGATCTGATGAAAGGAGCATAGGATTACAATGGCTGATTTTAACGAATACAAGGGCGTCTGGGTCTTTTGCGAGCAGCGCCAGGGCGCACTGATGTCCACCGATTTCGAGCTGGTGAGCGAGGCCCGCAAGCTGGCTGATGAGCTGGGCTGCGAAGTCACCGGCCTGCTGCTGGGCGACAACGTGGATGGCATTGCCAAGGAGCTGGGCGGCTATGGTGCCGATAAGGTCATGGTCTGCGACAGCCCCCTGCTGAAGGACTACACCACCGACGCATACGCCAAGGTCGTGTGCGACATGGTCAACGAGTACAAGCCCGAAGTCCTGCTGATCGGTGCTACCAACATCGGCCGCGACCTGGGCCCCCGCTGCGCAGCCCGTCTGCACACCGGCCTGACTGCCGATGCGACCCATCTGGACATCGACACCGCAAAGTATGTCGAGTTCCTGAAGGAGAGCTCCACCATCGACCTGTCCAAGCAGAAGTTTGATTATGAGGACCGCAACCTGAAGATGACCCGTCCTGCATTCGGCGGCCATCTGATGGCTACCATCATCTGCCCCCGCTTCCGTCCGCAGATGTCCACCGTGCGTCCCGGCGTCATGAAGAAGGCTCCCTTCGATCAGGCCAAGGCTGATGCCTGCCAGATCGTGAAGCCCGCCTTCAGCCTGACCGCTGAGGACGTCAAGACCGAGGTCCTGAGCGTCGAGAAGGCCGCTGAGAAGCTGGTCGATCTGATCGGTGCTGACGTCATCGTCTCTGTGGGCCGTGGCATCAGCAAGGATGTCAACAAGGGCATCGAGCTGGCTGAGCAGCTGGCTGCCGCTCTGGGCGGCGGCGTCGTGGGCGCTTCCCGTGCCGTGACCGACGCAGGCTGGATGAGCGCTGACCACCAGGTCGGCCAGACCGGCAAGACCGTGCACCCCAAGATCTATGTGGCTCTGGGCATTTCCGGTGCCATTCAGCACACCGCCGGCATGCAGGATTCTGAGTGCATCATTGCCGTCAACAAGAACGAGAGCGCACCCATCTTCGGCGTGGCCGATTACGGCATCGTGGGCGACCTGTTCAAGGTCGTGCCTGAGCTGATCAAGCAGATCGAAGCAACCAAGGCTGCGGAGTGATCCGTATATCCTTTTGCGAATAGTACAATAGCCTGAATTGTTGGAGGGCGGTTCTTCGGAGCCGTCCTCCTTTTTTGCGCGCCGCACCCGGCAGGCCCGACACAAACCACTGATTTTTTCCGGTGCATCTGGGCTATACTGCTACTGCGATATGATTTGACAGAACAGCAAGGAGCACACAGATGAGCATTTGGGAAAAACTGGGCTTTGGCGGATACAGAGGGTTCTCGCGGGAGGCGGAGCAGCTGCTGCAGCAAGCAGTAGAGCTGGCCGGCAGTTTTGGCTGCAGTCAGGCAGACACCGGGCATCTGCTGCTTGCCATGCTGCAGCAGGAGCAGGGGGCTGCGGCGCGATTCCTGAACAGCCGACATATCTCAGAGCAGGCTGTGCGCCGTCAGCTGGCCGAGAACCGTCGCGGCCCGGTGCAGCATCTGGATCGGCACGCCATGGCACCGGACCTGCGCCGCACCATGGATTACGCCCTCATCGGGGCGCAGAACGCCCATGTCTCACGGGCGGAGCCGGAACACCTGCTCTGTGCCATGCTGGAGGATGATGGCTGCACGGCGGGGCTGCTGCTGGCTTCCATGGGAGTGCCCCTCACTGAGGCCGTGCGGGAGTGCCGCCAGTTGTCCGGGCAGTTTGTCTTTCCCGCTCAGCCGCGGGTGTCGGCCAGCATGCCGCGGGCGGGCCGTGCCAGCGATAAATATTGCCGCGACCTGACCCGCCGCGCGCTGGACGGAGAACTGGACCCGGTGTTCTGCCGGGATGCCGAGCTGGACCGTATGGTGGAGATCCTGTGCCGCCGCCAGAAGAACAACCCCTGTCTGGTGGGGGAGCCGGGTGTGGGCAAGACTGCGTTGGCCGAGGGACTGGCCCAGCGCATCGCAAAGGGGCAGGTGCCCCGTGCCTTGCAGGGCAGGCGGCTGCTGGCGCTGGATATGGCCAGCCTGGTAGCGGGCACCAAGTACCGGGGCGATTTTGAAGAGCGCTTCAAGAACCTGCTGGAGGAGCTGGTGCGGGACGGCACCGCCATCCTCTTTGTGGACGAATTCCACACCATCGTGGGGGCTGGTGCGGCGGAGGGTGCCATTGATGCGGCCAGCATCCTCAAGCCGGTGCTGGCCCGCGGCGAGATCCAGCTCATCGGTGCCACCACCAATCAGGAATTCCGCACACACATCCAGAAGGATGCCGCGCTGGAGCGCCGCTTTGGCCGGGTGCAGGTGGAGGAGCCTACTCCTGCACAGGCGGTGGACATCCTCAACGGGCTGGCCCCGCGCTACGAGCGCTACCACCATGTTACCCTGCCGCCGCAGACCCTGCAGGCGGCGGTGGAGCTGTCGGTACGGTATCTGCCGGGGCGCTGCCTACCGGACAAGGCCATTGATCTGGTGGACGAAGCCTGTGCGGCGGCCCGCATCCGGGCCGAGCAGGAGCAGAAGCCCCAGCCGGTGCTCACCCAGGAGGACATTGCCCGGGTGGTAGCACAGGCCAGCGGGGTGCCTGCCGAACAGGTGAGTGAACAGGAGCGGGAGCGGCTTGAAAAACTGGAAGCCCGTCTCAATGAAGAAATCGTGGGCCAGCAGCGGGCTGCAGCAGCGGTGGCGGGGGCCATCCGGCGCAGCCGCACCGGGCTGGGAGAGCCGGGTCGGCCCATCGGGGCCATGCTCTTCCTCGGCCCCACCGGGGTAGGCAAGACAGCACTGGCCCGTGCACTTGCCGTGAGCTGGTTTGGCAGCGAGAAGGCCCTGCTCAAGTTCGATATGTCGGAGTATCAGGAACAGCACACCACTGCCCGCCTGCTGGGGGCACCTCCGGGCTATCTGGGTCATGACGAAGGCGGCCAGCTCACCGAGGCCGTGCGCCGCCGCCCCTACAGTGTGGTATTGTTTGACGAGATCGAAAAGGCACACCCGGACATCCAGAACATTCTGCTGCAGATCCTGGAGGACGGTCAGCTCACCGACGCCATGGGCCGCAAGGCGGACTTCCGCAACACCATCGTGCTCATCACCTCCAACTTGGGAGCGCGCTTTCTGGCCGGGCAGTCCGCGCCGCTGGGCTTTGCGGCCGGGTCGGAGGCCGTGTTTGAAAAGCAGGCGGCGCAGGCCGTGGAGGAAGCCAAAAAGTGGTTCCGTCCGGAGCTGGTGGGGCGGTTGGATGAGCTCATCGTGTTCCGCCCACTCAGTGACGAGAGCATGTCTGCCATCGCGGAAAAAATGCTCTGCAGGCTGGAAGTCCGGGCGGCGCGCAGTGGCTATCAGCTCCGGCACACCCCGCAGGTGGGGGCCGTGCTGGCGGCCCGTGCCCGCTCGGCCTATGGAGCGCGGGAATTGCGCCGACAGGTGGACCGAGCGGTGGAACAGGCGCTGGCCGATCAGATCGCTGCCGGGACTGCCTGCACCGGGCAGCACTGGACTGCGGACTGTACGGCAGAGGGCACCATCGTCCTCCGGCAGGACGAGACGGCGACCCTTTGATACCGGGCAGGGAATGACCAAAATGCCTTGCATCCTGCAGAATTTCTGTTATCATAGAAGCAACAGAATCGCAGGAGGCACCACATGCACACCTTGTTTCTTTTGAACCCCACCGCTGGCAAGACCGACTGCACCCAGCAGCTGCCGCAGCAGATCAACGCTGCAGCTGCCCGGGCAGGCCTTGCCCCGGAGGAATATACCATCCGCATCACAACCCACGCCGGACATGCGCGGGAGCTGGCCCGCGCTGCCGCAGCCGGGGCACAGCAGGCAGGGGAGCCGCTGCGCATTTTCACGGCGGGCGGCGACGGCACCTTCAACGAGGCCCTCACCGGGGCCTATGGCTTTGCAGGCACCGCCGTGGGCTGCCTGCCCTATGGCAGCGGCAATGACTTTCTGCGCACCTTTGGGACGCGGGAGGAGTTTCTGGACCTGGATGCCCAGCTGGCGGGCGGGGCAGTGCCCATCGACCTGATGCAGACCAACCTCGGCTTGTCGGCCACCATCTGTGCTGCCGGGCTGGACGCGCAGGTGGCCTACGGCATCCCCAAATTCCGGCGCATCCCGCTGTGCGGCGGGGAGGTGTCCTATCTGCTGTCCATTGTGGAGCAGCTGTGCGGGCACATCGGCCGCCGGGTGGAGTACACCATCGACGGTGAGACCTTTGCGGTGGACTGTCTGATGTGTGCCATCTGCAACGGCCGCACCTACGGCGGCGGTTTCTGCGCCGGGCCGGAGGCGCAGCCGGATGATGGCTGGCTGGATGTGTTCATCGTGCGCAAGGTGGGGCGCTTGACCATCGCAAAGCTGCTGAGCATGTACAAGAACGGCCGCCATTTCCAGGACGGGCAGCTGGTGGAAGCGGCAAAGCCCTATTTCATCTACCGCCGGGCCAAGGCTGTGACCCTGCGCGCCGCCGATGGACGCGGGCCCATCATTGCCACAGCGGACGGCGAATGTGCCCCCTGCGAGCAGGTGCGCGTGGAGGTGCAGCCGCTGGCCGGACGCGTGCTGTTGCCGCTGCCCGCCTACCAGCGCTTTACCGCCAAAAAGGCAGGCGTGAAGTAAAAAACAAACCATCAGACCCAAACAAGGCCGCTGCACGTTGTTCCGTGCGGCGGCCTTTTACTTTACTTATTGTTTTACAGGGCACTGCCGTACCCGGCGCTCCAGCGCCTTGTAAAAGCTGCTCAGGCAGAGCGTGAGCAGATATACGGTCAGGGTCCAGACCACAGGATGTACCGTAAGGCTGAACTTGTCTGCTGCCCACTCCATATACCGGATCAGAACCTGATGGATCAGAAAACCGTAAGGGGACAATCCAGCCAGCCACAAAAACGGCTTTGCGGAAAGCAGCCGGGAAATGACCCCCTTGCCCATGGCAAGCAGCCAGACCAGCAGCACCGCAGAAGGGGTGAACAGCACATTGTACCGGAAGGCCACCGCGCCCAGAATCCCCACCTGCTTGGCGGCGATGAAAAGGCAGCCGCCCGCAAGCAGCACAGCGGCAAGCTCCAGCAGGGAGAAAGCACCGCCCGGCAGAGAACGCTCCTGTTTGCGGCTGTGGTAAAGGCAGCCCATGCAGCAGCTGATGGTAAAATCTTCCGCCCGGAATACAGGACACAGATAGGTCAGGTAAAAGGCCGCCTTTCCGCTGAGCCCGGCTTTCCAGACCGCAAGGGAGAAAAGACACTGCGAACAGAAGATTACGGCAGCGATGCAGCGCAGCCTGCGGGCATCGGCCTTTTTCAGTACGACGAGAAGCGGGGGGAAGATGGCATACAGAAAAGCCTGTACCGAAAGATACCACGCCACTCCGTTCAGACAGAACCAGAAACGGCTGGACGGGATCCATGTTTGCAGCAGAAAAATGCTCACAACAAGCTGCGCCGCACAGGAGAGCACCCCGCGGGCAGAGGGCTGCGCCAGAAGCCCCTTCAGCACAAATAACAACGCGGCAGCCATCATTATAAGGTGCAGCGGGTACAGCTTTCGTATTTTTTTAAGGGAGAAAGCTATGACAGACCGTAGCCCCGGTGCGGTGCGGGGACGGTCGTAATAGTTGCAGGTCATCAGAAAACCGGACAGCGCCACGAATACCGTGATCGCCCACGGTCCCAGCCACGGTGCCCCGCAATGGGAGAGAACTACGCTCAGAAATGCGACTGCCCGCAGTCCCTGCAAAGATGAGATCAGCTTTTTGTCTGCCAAAGTATCCTCCGTTCTGCCGCAAAGCGCATCAGCCGTGTTTTTTGTAATGCGTTATAAGTATAAAAAAGGCGGCGCGTCCTGTCAAGAACGCAATGCTTTTTTGCGTGGCAGGGTGCGATTTTTGAACGTCATAAATTCTTAACAAAGAAAAATTGCAAAACCCCTTGATTTTTCAGAGCAAGATGAGTACAATACACTTAGCACTCAGAGAAAAGGAGTGCTAAACCACTGCGGAGCATGCACGAAGCCCCCGCAGGACGCAACAAAGTTTCAAATAAATTCAATATAATTGGAGGGCAAGAATTATGAAGATCATTCCTCTTGCAGACCGCGTTGTTATCAAGACTGTTGAGGTTGAGGAGACCACCAAGGGTGGCCTGATCCTGACCGGCAGTGCCAAGGAGAAGCCCCAGGTGGCTCAGGTCATCGCTGTGGGCCCCGGCGGCGTTGTGGATGGCAAGGAAGTCAAAATGACCGTCAAGGTCGGCGACAAGGTGCTCACCAGCAAGTATTCCGGCACCGAGGTCAAGGTGGATGGCGAGGAGTGCACCATCGTGCGCCAGAGCGACATCCTGGCCGTCGTGGAAGACTGAGCGGTTCCCCCTATTTCTGGAAAAATGCAGCTTTAAAAGGAGCGATAGATTATGGCAAAGCAGATCAAGCAGGGCGAGGACGCCCGCAAGGCACTGTGTGCCGGTATTGATACCCTGGCAAATACCGTCAAGATCACCCTGGGCCCCAAGGGCCGCAATGTGGTGCTGGGCAAAAAGTTTGGTGCCCCGGTCATCACCAACGATGGTGTGACCATTGCCAAGGAGATCGAGCTGAAGGACGAGTTCGAGAACATGGGTGCACAGCTGGTGCGTGAAGTGGCCACTAAGACCAACGACGCCGCAGGCGACGGCACCACCACCGCAACCGTGCTGGCACAGGCCATGGTCACCGAGGGCATGAAGAATGTCACCGCCGGTGCCAACCCCATGGACATCCGCCGCGGCATGAGCAAGGCCGTTGCCAAGGCTGTTGAGACCATCAAGGCTCACAGCCAGAAGGTGAAGGACAGCAACGATATCGCCCGCGTCGGCACCATTTCTGCCGGCGACCCGGAGATCGGCCGTCTGATCGCCGAGGCTATGGAAAAGGTCACCTCCGATGGCGTCATCACCATTGAGGAGAACAAGACCACCGCTGAGACCTACAACGAGATCGTGGAAGGCATGCAGTTCGACCGCGGTTACCTGACCCCGTATATGGTCACCGATACCGACAAGATGGAGGCTGCTTTGGACAACGCCGCCATCCTGATCACCGATAAGAAGATCAGCGTCATCCAGGATCTGGTTCCCCTGCTGGAGCAGGTGATGCAGAACGGCATGAAGCTGCTGATCGTGGCTGAGGACATCGAGGGCGAGGCTCTGTCCACCCTGATCGTCAACCGTCTGCGTGGCACCCTGAATGTGGTGGCTGTCAAGGCTCCCGGCTTCGGCGACCGCCGCAAGGAGATGCTGCAGGATATCGCCATCCTGACCGGCGGCACTGTGGTGTCCTCTGATCTGGGCTACGAGCTGAAGGACGCTACCGTCCAGATGCTGGGCCATGCCCGTCAGGTCAAGGTCACCAAGGAGAACACCACCATTGTGGGCGGTGCAGGCGACAAGGATGCCATTGCAGCCCGCATTGCACAGATCCGCAGCCAGATCGAGGCCGCTACCAGCGACTTCGACCGCGAGAAGCTGCAGGAGCGTCTGGCCAAGCTGGCCGGCGGTGTGGCTGTCATCAAGGTCGGTGCTGCTACCGAAGTTGAGATGAAGGACAAGAAGCTGCGCATCGAGGATGCCCTGAATGCAACCAAGGCTGCTGTGCAGGAAGGCGTCGTGGCCGGCGGCGGTACCGCTCCCATCAACGCCATCCCCGCTGTGCGTGAGCTGTGCGACAGCCTGGAAGGCGACGAGCGCACCGGTGCCAAGATCGTGCTGAAGGCTCTGGAGGCTCCTCTGCGCCAGATCGCAAAGAACGCCGGCCTGGAGGGCAGCGTCATCATCGACAAGATCATTTCTGCCAACAAGCCCAACTATGGCTTCGACGCGCAGAACGAGGTCTATGTGGATGACATGATCGCCGCCGGTATCGTCGACCCGACCAAGGTCACCCGCTCCGCTCTGGAGAACGCAGCATCCGTTGCTGAGATGGTGCTCACCACCGAGAGCCTGGTGGCGGATTTGCCGGAACCCCCGGCCCCTGCTGCACCTGCCGGTGATATGGGCGGTATGGGCGGCATGTACTAATAACTGCCTAAAAACCGCATGAATCCTT
>OGDF01006422.1_pt1 | contig 11703 bp, 5 predicted proteins | sample 1570141 | NCBI WGS metagenome assembly OGDF01 (sample SAMEA4370581, study PRJEB24528) | human gut metagenome | reverse complement strand
TAACAGAGACGGCCAGAATGACAGACCAAGGTTTAACAGAGATGGTGATAGAAACCAGGGTGACAGACCAAGATTTAACAGGGACGGCCAGGGTGACAGACCAAGGTTTAACAGAGACGGAGACAGAAACCAGGGTGGCGGACGCTTCGGCAATGGCGATAGAAACCAGGGCGGAAGAGGCTTTAACAGAGATGGTGGCAACCGTTTCAGCAACCGTATCAATATGCCATTTGGCAAGGATGACGAGGATGACAGCCCAGCTCAGAAGAGAGCACCATTCAAGAGAGACCGCAAGGACTTCGATGCGAAGGAGATGCCGGGTAAGGATTTAAAGAGCCAGAACAGAGATAACTACAACAGAGATAAGAACAAGCCACGTAAGGGCAACAGAAGATCACCTGAGGAGGTCGAGGCTGATATCAGCAGACTTGCGAAGAATGTGAAGAACAAGCCACAGAAGAAGCAGCAGGCACCACAGGAGGATCCGGATGCAATCAGAACCATCACACTTCCTGAGGTTGTAACACTCAAGGAGCTGGCTGATGCGGTAAAGACTCCTGTAACAGCACTTATCAAGAAGCTGTTCCTCGCAGGTAAGATGGTCAATGTGAACTCAGAGCTTCCATTTGACGAGGCTTCAGAGATCGCACTTGAGTACAACTGCATAGCTGAGGAAGAGGAGAAAGTTGATGTGATCGAGGAGCTCCTTAAGGAGGATGAAGAGGACGAGAAGGATATGGTTTCAAGACCTCCTGTAGTCTGCGTTATGGGTCATGTTGATCATGGTAAGACATCACTTCTGGATGCCATCAGACAGACAAAGGTAACATCAGGTGAGGCTGGTGGAATCACACAGGCCATCGGTGCATCAGTTGTCGATGTAAATGGCCAGACTATAACATTCCTTGATACTCCTGGACATGAGGCGTTCACAGCAATGCGTATGCGTGGTGCACAGAGTACAGATATCGCTATCCTTGTTGTAGCTGCCGATGATGGAGTAATGCCACAGACTATCGAGGCTATCAACCATGCAAAGGCTGCTGGGATTGAGATCATAGTAGCGATCAACAAGATCGATAAGGAAAGTGCCAATATAGAGAGAGTTAAGCAGGAGCTTACAGAGTATGAGCTTATCCCAGAGGATTGGGGTGGTTCAACAATATTCTGTCCTGTATCTGCACATACTAAGGAAGGTATTGACAATCTCCTTGAGATGATCCTCCTCACAGCGGATGTGCTTGAACTTAAGGCAAATCCTAACAGAAAGGCAAGAGGTATCGTCATCGAGGCTGAGCTTGACAAGGGACGTGGACCTGTTGCGACAATGCTTGTACAGAAGGGAACACTCCATGTTGGAGATTACATCGCTGTCGGAGCGTCACATGGTAAGGTACGTGCCATGACCAACTCAAGAGGTGAGAGAGTTACAGAGGCTCTTCCATCAACACCTGTACAGATCCAGGGTCTCAACACAGTTCCTGATGCAGGCGAGATATTCATGGCAGTTGACAATGAGAAGGAAGCAAGAACCATATCAGAGACATATATCTCGCAGGGTAAGGAGAAGCTTCTTGCAGATACAAAGCAGAGAATGTCACTTGACGATCTGTACAGCCAGATCCAGGCCGGCAACCTCAAGGAGCTCAAGATCATCATCAAGGCAGATGTACAGGGTTCAGTTGAGGCCGTTAAGCAGAGTCTCTTAAAACTCTCAAATGACGAGGTCGTTATCAAGTGCATACATGCAGGTGTAGGTGCTATCAACGAGTCAGATATAATTCTTGCATCAGCATCAAATGCCATCGTAATCGGTTTCAATATCAGACCGGATGCGAGAGCAAAGGATATGGCTGACAGCGAGGGGGTAGATGTTCGTCTGTACAGAGTCATTTACAATGCAATAGAGGATATTGATTCAGCAATGAAGGGTATGCTTGATCCTATATATGAGGAGAAGGTCATCGGACACGCAGAGATCAGACAGACATACAAGGCTTCTGGTATCGGTGTCATTGCCGGTTCATATGTTCTCGACGGAACAATCAACAGAAACTGCAGCGTAAGGATTACCAGAGAGGGCAATCTTATATTTGAAGGAAAGCTTGCTTCACTCAAGAGATTCAAGGATGATGTCAAGGAAGTTAAGTCCGGCTTTGAGTGTGGTATGGTATTCGAGAACTTCCAGGACGTTGCAGAGGAAGATCAGATAGAGGCATACGAGATGGTAGAGGTGCCTAGAAAGTAGTAATAGATATGAGAAAAAACAGTGTAAAGAATAACAGGATCAACGGTGAGGTCCAGAGAGAACTCAGCAGGATCATCAGCCGTGAGATCAAGGATCCAAGAATATCACCTATGACTTCGGTCGTTGATGTGGTTGTCACACCTGATCTCAAGTTCTGTAAGGCATATATCAGTGTCCTGGGTGACCAGGATGCTGTTGATTCCACATTTGCAGGGTTGAACAGCGCAATGGGATATATCAGAAGAGAGCTTGCTCATTCTGTAAATCTGCGCAATACACCGGAGATAACATTTATCATGGACCAGTCCATAGAGTATGGTGTCAGTATGTCCCACAAGATAGATGAGGCTCTCGGAAAGCATGGCGATGCTGATGAGAGTACAGATGAAAACTCAGAGAGTGAAGATGAGTTTGAAGAGTAGGATATAATATGAGAATTTAAAAGGAGGTATATCATGAACGATCTTATAAGGGAGATAGAGAACGCAGACAGCATAGCCATAACAGGACATATCAATCCTGATGGTGACTGTATAGGTTCAACACTTGGAATGTATAACTATATTACAAGCAATTACCCTGACAAGAGGGTTCAGGTATATCTTCAGGAATTCCCGGATGTATTCATGTTCCTGAATGGTGCATCTACTGTAAAGCATGAGGCAGATGACGAGACCTATGATCTGTTTATGTCGCTTGACTGCGGAGATATGGACAGATTCACACCATTTGTCAGATATTATGAGACTGCGAAGAGAACTCTTTGCATAGACCACCATGTGTCTAACAAAGGCTTTGGTGATGTGTGCTATGTGGAAAGTGATGCATGCTCCGCTGCGGAGGCTATATTCAAGCTCCTGGATGAGAAAAAGATCAACCAGCAGTGCGCAGAGTGTCTGTATACCGGTATAGTCCACGACACAGGAGTGTTTAAGCACAGCAATACCACCAGAGAGTCCATGACCATAGCGGGAATCCTGATAGAGAAGGGAGCGAGACCAAGCTTTGTCATAGATGAGACATTTTACAAGAAGACGCTCACACAGAATAAGCTTCTGGGCTATGCGCTTCTCAACATGAAGCAGTTTGCAGATGGAAAGATAACCCATACACTTCTGACAAAGGAGGACTTCGACAGATTTGGTGCCAGCAAGATGGATACGGATGGAATAGTGGATCAGCTCAGACTGACATCAGGTACTGAGGTTGCTTTCTTCATGTATCAGGCTGGTGAGGATAATTACAAGATATCCCTCAGGGCAAATGATATCGTGAACGTGAGTGAGATCGCGTGCAGCCACGGCGGTGGCGGCCATGTGAAGGCTGCGGGATGCAATATGTCAGGTGATCCGGAAAAGATAGTTGCGGAGATAGTTGCGGATATAGAGAAACAGCTTGGCTGATAAATTGCAGAAAAGATGTGATCTGGAACAGGTACTGATACAGCGGACTGATGTAAAAGACTTTGGATTGGATTTGAAATAGTTATGATAGATGGATTTATCAATATATATAAGGAGCAGGGGTTCACGTCATTTGATGTGGTGGCAAAGCTCCGTGGTATATTAAAACAGAAAAAGATAGGTCATACCGGAACTCTCGATCCCATGGCGGAGGGAGTTCTTCTTGTGTGTCTGGGAAGTGCTACGAAGATGTGCGATCTGCTCACTGAGAAGAACAAGACATACACATGTTCCATGCTTCTCGGAAAGACTAGCGACACCGAAGACGTGACAGGAGTCATGACAGACGTGACAGATGTATATCCTGATGAGAAGACAGTCAGGGCTGCGGTGATGAGTTTTGTAGGCGATTACATGCAGATCCCGCCTATGTATTCAGCCATCAAGGTAAATGGTAAGAAGCTCTATGAGCTGGCGAGAGCCGGACAGGTTATAGAGAGAGAGCCGAGACTGGTCACGATACATGGTATCACCATACAGTCGGTAGAACTTCCGAGGGTGACATTCGATGTGAGCTGTTCCAAGGGAACATATATCAGAAGCCTGTGCAGGGATATAGGAGAGAAGCTTGGCTGCGGTGCGGTGATGGAGAAGCTTGTCAGAACCGAGGTGAAGGGCTTTACTATAGAAGAAAGTCTGACGCTTGATGAGGTGGAGAAGGCAAGGGATGACGGGACACTCATGCAGCATGTGCTCACAACAGACAAGCTTATGCCGGATATTCCAGAACTCCATATATCAGCAAAGGGTGAGAAACTTCTTGCAAATGGAAATAAGCTCAGTGCGGATGCATTTGCCGAGAATAAGATACACAGGGATACCTATGTCAAGGTGTTCGATGAGAATGGAAGATTTGCGGCACTGTATGAATACAGCGATGAGAAGAGGCAGTATGTGCCGTTCAAGATGTTTCCGGTGAGCAATTAAGGACAGACAGTTATGATTCATATAAAGGACACGAAGAAGGTAAAACTGAATAGCACAGAGCGCACGGCGGTTGCCCTGGGCAAGTTTGATGGTATCCATCAGGGACACATGCTGTTGATAGAGCAGGTGTTGAAGCTTCAGAGACAGGGATATATGGGCGTTGTGTTCACATTTGACATGAGGGAGAATCATGTGTTTGATGTGAGCAATATGAAGACCATATACACATCTGACGAGAAGGCACAGGTGGTATCGGATACCGGAGTTGACGTCCTGGTTGAATATCCGTTTGACGATGCATTTGCGGCTACAGAGCCGAAGGCGTTCATCAGAGATGTTTTGGTGGACATGATGCGGGCCGGATATGTCGTGGTTGGAAGCGATTACAGATTCGGCAGAGACAGAAAGGGCGATGTGGATACCCTCAGAAGCTATGCGGACGAGTATGGATATAAGGTCATAGTCATAGACAAGCTGGAACAGGATGACGAGGTGGTCAGCTCAACTGTCATCAGGAAGAATATTTCTGAGGGAGATGTGAGGTCGGTCATTCCGATGCTCGGCAGACCGTACAGTATGACAGGTGAAGTGGTGTCCGGTAAACAGCTTGGAAGGACAATAGGAATACCGACTGCGAATATGCTGCCGGAGGAGCGCAAGCTGTACCCGCCGGCTGGTGTGTATGCTTCAAGGATCAGGATAATCCGGGGGAAGCATACGGGACATGAGGATCCTTTCAGAGTCTATATGGGAATCACCAACATAGGAGACAATCCTACAGTTAACGACAAGGGAAATATCACCATAGAGACGAATATCTTTGACTTTGACAGGAACATATATGGACAGGTCATCAAGGTGGAGCTTATCGAGCAGATCCGAGGTGAGAAGAAATTTGGAAGCCTGGATGAGCTCAAGGCCCAGATGGCAAATGACATAGAAACTTCAAAAAGAATACTTGCTAAAAAAGTATTGGTAAAATAGCACAGAAAACATTGGTAATTATGCGCATAAATAATGACGGATTATTGGGTCGCATGAAGATGTTTTCTGTGCTATATTTTTAATAATAGGGTATTTTTTAGGAGGAAAAAGGAAGTACAAGGAGGAAAAGTAAAATGAGAAAGAAAGCAGCGAGCAGGATCCTGGCATATGTTCTCACCTTATGCATGATCATCGGCAGTATAACCTGGCCGGAGATCACAGCTAAGGCGGAGAGCATCACGCTGGATCTGAAACCGGACACCGGCTGGAAGACGGTGACTGCGGCAACAGATGAGTGGAGTGATTATGGAAAGGCGGAGATCAGATTTTCGCCTTCATCAGATCTGGCATCCATGAAGGCTATTGCGGATGCGGGATACAAGACGCTCAAGATCACATATGCGGTTGACACATTTACCGCTGCAAGTGGACAGAATGCGGGAGTTATGCCATTTGCATCATATGGATCTTCATGGTCGAATAATGACAAGTGGATAGATCTGTCCAAGAGCGGTCAGTTTGAGACCGTACTTGATCTGTCATCTATCAGCACAACAAGCACGGAGAAGGTGGCATTTGGAATACAGGTTGCCAATCTTCAGGAAAACAGCACGATCAAATTCAGGATCGTGTCAGCGGTTCTCTCAGGAACAAAGAGCACCTCTGGTGGTTCATCAGGGGAGTCAGGCGGTTCAGGCGACAGCGGATCAGGCAGTGCGGACCTTGATTCAATTGGAAACACAAGTTCAAGCGTAACCGCAAGTCTTGCTGATGGAGATGGAACAGCCAAGGGAGACGGCTACTACGAGACAGAGATAACGATAAATAACAAGAGCAATTCATACATAGCAGACTGGATAGCGGTGGCTGATGTGAGTGGCTCTGTAACTGCAGTTAAGGATTACAGCAGCTGGTCAGCCCTCAAGGGTGTATTCAGTGATGGAAAGCTGTACATATATCCAAACACATCCAAGAAGTCAGGTGCAGTAAATGCAGGTTCGAGCGTGAGCTATTCAAAGCTTGGCTACACAGGTACGGCAAACGGTGTGTCTATAACAGGTGTCAAGGTGTACTACAGCTCACAGTCAGGTGCATTTGACTCATTTATCGGTTCACTTTCATCATCATCTGGCGGAGCCGGGGACAATACAGGTGAGATCAATACGGATGTTGAGTACAACTATGCAAAGCTTCTTCAGGAGTCACTGTATCTTTATGATGCGAATATGTGCGGAAGTGATGTATCTGCAAAGAGTGAGTTTTCTTGGAGATCAAACTGCCATACTGAGGATGCAAAAACAACATATAATGGAAAGACTGTGGATGTCAGCGGTGGATACCATGATGCGGGAGATCATGCCAAGTTTGGTCTGCCACAGGCATATTCGGCTACAGTTCTAGGACTTGCGCACATGGAGTTTGCCGAGGCATTTGCGGATACTGCTACAGAGGCACACTATAAGAGGATCATGGACAGATTCGTTGCTTATTTTGAGAGATGCACAGTCCTTGGAAGTGATGGCTCGGTTCAGGCTTTCTGTTATCAGGTCGGTGATGGAAATGTCGATCATGGATACTGGGGAGCTCCGGAAAAGCAGTCATCAAGAAGTGGACAGGCAACATTCACATCTGATTCGGATACGTGTACAGATATCGTTTCAGAGACAGCGGCGGCACTTGCGGCATATTATATAAATTACAAGGATAAGAAAGCGCTTTCCTATGCGGAGAAGCTTTTCACATATGCGGATACTAAGGCTAAGAAGAACAGCTCGGGTCCGGCATCAGGTTTCTATAGCTCAGATTCATGGGAAGATGACTATGCCCTTGCGGCGGCTCTTCTGTACAAGGCTACAGGTAAATCGGCATATGCAACAAAATACAATAATGTATATGGTGGCAGAACAAATCCTAACTGGGCTCTTTGCTGGAACAATGTGGCTCAGGCGGCTCTGCTTTACAGTCCTAACTCATCAAAGAAGAGTGTGTTTGTAGAGAACCAGTCAGGACTTATAGCGAGCAAGACACAGTCAGGAGATAACAACTTCTGTCTGATAGATAGCTGGGGATCGGCGAGATATAACACCGCTCATCAGATGACAGGTCTCATGTATGACACGATATATGGAAAGACTGATTATTCATCATGGGCAAATGGTCAGATGAAGTACATACTTGGCAACAATGCTGGTTCAAAGTGTTTCGTTGTAGGTTACAACAAGTATTCATCAAAGTACCCTCATCACAGAGCCTCAAGCGGATATCAGGGTTCTGTAACTGGAAATGCATATACAAAGCAGGCACATGTACTAGTCGGCGCTTTGGTTGGCGGACCGGCGGGTTCGAGTACAACCTATGTAGATAGCTCAGAGGACTATAACCAGAACGAGGTTGCACTGGACTATAATGCAGGCCTTGTGGGTGCAGCAGCCGGACTTTATCTGTATGTGAAGAACAGCGGAACAGATGAGGAGAAGGCAGCACAGAAGGTAGTTCCTAAGAGCGAGGTGTCGTCAGAGCTCAGGACGATAAGCGGGGAGTCAGGTGGAGGCATGACAACAGAGGACGACACGAAGGATCCTTCAACTGGCTCAACCGGCTCAACCGGATCGACTGGCTCAACTGGATCAACAACGGGTTCAACGTCTGAGAAAGACACAGAGACTCCGTCAGAGCCCCCAGCCGTAAAGGTTACAGGAATCTCATTTGACAAGACATACATAACACTTAATGTGGGCGACAGTGATGAGATCAAGGCAACGATAACACCTGCTGATGCAAAAGATACATCCCTTGTGTGGTCAAGTTCAGACAGGGCTAAGGTATCCGTACAGAACGGCAAGATCACAGCCCTTGGTGCCGGAACAGTCAAAATCACAGCAATGTCTAAGGATGGCTCGAATGTCAAGACGGAATGTACAGTAAAGGTGCTTGAACCGGGCAAACTTTCATGCAGGGCAGATTCCATTGCATGGAATGATCTGGTATACGGATATGTGGAAGCTGACACCGAGCGTATAGATCTAGCAAACAGTGGTGAGTCAAATTTGACTGACATACAGGTAAAACTGAAGAGTGGAAATAATTTCCAGATAACATCATATCCTGCAGACCAGATAACAGCAGGACAGACTACATCCGTATCAGTCAGGCCTGTGTCAGGACTTGGCGCTGGAAGATACAGTGACACACTTGTCATAACAACAAAGAATGGCTCGGCAAATATTTATCTTACTTCTGTCGTTGGCAAAGCAGACAACACAGGGGTAGTAACGCTTAGTAAGAAGGCTGTCACAGCATCATCCATAACGGTTGACAGTCAGATATCAGGAACAGACACCGGAGCGGAATATGCCATAACATCTGTAGATAATGCTTCAGCAGATAATCTCACATGGCAGGATGGCACATATTTTGCAGGACTTAAGGAATTCACAGTATATTATGTGTACGGCAGGATGAAGGAGACAGCAAATGTAAAGGCTGGCCAGATCAGCAGAGCACTTGAGGTTACTACATTAGTATCAGATCCGTACACAGTCGATATGGGCAGAGTGAGCGACAGCAGATATGTGGGTGCACTTGTCGATGCAAATGGCAATCCTACAGTAAGAGTATCCAAGTTAAGCGGTGTTACAACGATAACATTTACAGAGAACAAAGATTACACAATAACAGGTGATGGCGCAGATGTGGCTGTGGATACAGGGGATGCAAGTGGAATAACCATAGCTGATGCGGTTGCTAAGAGCATTGCGGTACGACCTGCTGGTTCAGGAACATTTGAGATAAAGGTGAGCGGAAGCAATATTGTCTCAGACGGAATCACATGCGTAAATGGCTCGTCTGCTGATTCAAATGTAAAGATATCAGGAAAGACTCCAACGTCATCCATATCATCTGCAAATCCGGGTGCGGCTGCGATAAAGTCAGAAGGTGATATAGAGATAGAGGATATTCAGATAAAGTCAGAGGGCAAGGGTATCCAGTCTTCAGGAACTGTAAGAATATCAGGTGGTTCAAATAAGATAGAAGCTGTGTCAGAAGCAGTATCTGCATCTGATGTGGAGATGACAGGCGGTTTGCTCGATGCGACATCGACAGATCTCGGTGAGGATGAGTCGGTCATATCGGCTGATAATTCGATAAAGCTTGTGGGCGGTAAGATTACAGCTGACACCTCTGGTTCATCTGGCAATTCATTTGGTGTTAAGTCAGATGATGGAGATATCATAGTTGACGGTGAAGTGTCAATAGGCGGCAAGCCATCATATTCAAAGGATCCTGTGGACAGCAAGGGTGACAGCGTTGTTATGGTCAAGGTTACATTTGCTGATGAGAACGGAACAGAACTCTATGCAGCTTCGATGAACAAGGGCACTGAGCTTGACCTTGCGAACATTGATATCAGTATGAGTGACGGATCTTTATATGCACAGTCAAAGCCAGGATACAAATTATCATGGACTGCTGTTGACGGCAGAACATACGGTGCTGATGAGGTATATGGAGCGCTTGAAGGTGATGTAAACTTTATTGCTGTGTGGACATGGATAGTTGTGGATATAAGCAGCGATGCAGATATCACATTCAAGATTACAGGCAATGCAAGTTACAAGACAGCATACACTGGAGGACGAAAGACACCGGAGATGGTTGTTGTCTCACAGGGAAGGACTCTTGTCCCTGACACTGATTACACTGTCACATACAGCAACAATATAAATGCCGGAACTGCGAAGGTTGTAGTTGCCGGAAAAGACAAATATAGTGGAACACGTACACTCACATTTTCCATACTGAGGAGAAGCCTTGGCAGGTCTACAGTATCTGTGGCCAAGACTGCTGTATATACAGGTAAGCTTTTGACTCCGACAGTAAAAGTGCTCTATGGCAAGACTACACTTGTGAAGAACAGGAATTATACAGTTAAGTATTATTCCAATAGGAACTTTGGCAGAGCAAAGGTTGTCATAACAGGTAAGGGCAACTATACGGGAAGTGTGACACGCTACTTCAACATAACCACAAAGATTGGCAAGGTTTACACCAGTGGCAACTACAGATACAGGATCACAAATGCCTCGACTACCGGAAGAGGAACAGTTACGCTTGTGTCAGCGGTCAAGAAGACTGCATCACTTACAGTGCCTGATGTGGTGAAAATTGGTGGCAAGATCTTCAAAGTAACAGCTATAGGAGGCAGAGCTTTTAAGGGCAATACAAAGCTTAACTATGTTGTCATAGGAAAGAATGTGAAGACCATAGGTGCAAATGCATTCTATGGATGTAAGAATCTCAAGATGATCACAGTAAAGAATACTACGATGACATCAAAGACGCTGAGTGCAAAGGCATTTGTAGGAACACATGCAAAGCTTATTGTGAAGGTGCCTGTGACAAAACTTACATATTACAAGAAGCTGTTTGCAGTGAAAGGTTTGTCAAAGAAAGCTGTTGTAAAGAAGTAATATCAATATTAAGTGGTAAGTTGTAAAGCCCGGACATGACGGAGACGTTGTGTCCGGACTTTTTGTAAGGCAATCCTTAATAAAACCCCCTGCTATGCAGGGGGACAACAACTGCTTCAGCTTACAGTAAAAAACCTCCAATGCTATAATTACTTTGGTTCGCCAACCAAGTAGAGCAAAGGAGGTAGTCCAAATGGACATGAATAGTTTATCACATACTAAATGGGAATGTAAGTATCATATAGTTTTTGCACCAAAATTCAGGAGAAAGATAGCATATGGAGAACTGAGACAAGATATAGCAAACATATTAAGTACGTTGTGCAAAAGAAAAGGCGTGGAAATTGTTGAAGCGGAGATATGTCCAGATCATGTGCACATGTTAGTTAGAATCCCACCAAGTATGAGTGTACCAAGCTTTGTGGGATATCTAAAAGGTAAGAGTACACTTATGATATTTGAGAGACATGCAAATTTAAAATACAAATATGGAAATAGACATTTCTGGTGTAGAGGATATTATGTAGACACAGTAGGCAAAAATGCAAAAAAAATACAGGAATATATTCAAAATCAATTAAAAGAAGATTTGGAATATGACCAAATGACA
>OGDF01006419.1_pt1 | contig 11710 bp, 10 predicted proteins | sample 1570141 | NCBI WGS metagenome assembly OGDF01 (sample SAMEA4370581, study PRJEB24528) | human gut metagenome | reverse complement strand
CGATTTTCCTCATGATGGTCCCCTCGTTGTAAAACGGTTGATTCACACTTCGATTGCGCGGCAAACCGGTTACATGCCGAGCCGGCCGCACGGCAAACGTCGTCTCTATGGTAACGGTAGCACTCGGCTCGCATGCCGGAAAAGCCGCTTGTTTTCTGCCGTCACGGCTTCCCTAAGCGCATGCTTCAGCGTAGACGCTTAAATCTGAAGATTTGCCCAAGCGCCTCATATGGGTTATGCTGTATCAGCATTGCCAAGACAGTGAGTTCCGATTCCGAATGGCGGGACCTCGACCGTAGCTATCAGCTCGTCGGGGCCCCGCTTTTTTGTGGCGGTTGACCTGGCTGAGAGGAAAGGAATTGCATGACCGAAAACGTGACGAGCAAAACCGATGAGCGCCTCGAGCGCCAAAATGCCCTGACCGATAGGGAGCGTGCGCGCGAGCAGCGTGAGCGCGATGCCGTCGAGGGCAATACGCACGGCAAGAACAAATGGGCGATCCTCTTTACGGTGCTCATCATGACCTTCATGGGCTGCCTCGATTCGAGTATCGTTACCGTCGCGCTTCCCGTTATGCAAAAAGAGCTCGGCGTGGGCCTCGACCAGATACAGCTCGTCTCATCGTTCTACCTGCTCGCCACGTGCGTTGTGATTCTTCCGTTCGGTCGTGCCGGCGACCGCCTCGGCAAGGTCCGCGTGTTCCAAGCGGGCGTGCTCATCTTCACGGTCGGCTCGTTGCTTTGCGGCCTTTCGCCGAACCTGCCGATCCTCATCGTCGCGCGCGTCGTCCAGGGCATCGGTAACGCTGCCGCCATGGCCAACAACATGGGCATCATCACCGAGTCGTTCCCCGCACGCGAGCGCGGCCGCGCCATGGGCATGCTCGCCACGTTCGTCGCACTCGGCATGATGGCAGGCCCTGTCCTCGGTGGCGTGCTCGTCTCGATTTTCCCCTGGGAGAGCATCTTCATCATCAATATTCCGGTTGGTCTCGCCTCGTTCCTCCTCGGTCTTCATACGCTCCCGCATGTGCGTCCCGATCGCAATGAGGACCAGCCGAGTTTTGCCGAGTCCGCGCGCGCATGCTTCTCGAGCTCCAAGTTCAATGTCAACCTCGCCTGCATGCTCATCATGTTCATCGGCATCGGTGCCTCCGAGTTCGTGCTCCCGTTCTATTTCCAGGATGGATGCGGCTATTCCGCGGGCGTCTCGAGCATGCTGTTTTTGGCGCTTCCCGTGGTGAACGCGGTGGTCGGCCCGATTTCGGGCAACGTTTCGGACCGTATCGGGTGCGAGATTCCCACGACATTGGGGCTTGCCATCTACATCTGCGGACTGTTTACCATCACGCTGCTCACCAACGTCTCGTCCATCCCCGTGATCGTCGCCTCCGTTGCGTTTCTGTCGCTCGGAAGCTCCATTTTCCAGTCGCCCAACAACGCGCTGTATATGAGTTCCGCGCCGCGTGAGGCGCTCGGTTTCGCCGGAAGCCTCGGCAGCCTTGCACGTTACGCGGGTATGGCCATTGGCATCGAGATTGCATCGCGCGTGCTTTACGCGCAGATGGCGGCAGCGGCGGGCGGCGTCGCCCAGAGCACGGCCACGGCTGCACCCGCTGTTTTCCTCTTCGGCTTCCGTTCCGTTTTCTATCTGCTGATGATTTCGACGGCATTCGGGTTCGCACTTACCTGCGCTCGCTTCGCTATCAAGCGCCGTAGCCGCCGTGCGTGTTGATCGCAGGTGTCGGCATCGGCGAATCTCGAATTGACCGAGCGCTTGACGGGCGTCAGCGGATATGATCGGGCGGGTGTTCCCGTAGACGCGCTCACGGGGAATAGCGCCCCCCCGCCACCGCCGTGCGTGTTATCCTTGCCCTTAACCGATTGAAGCGTCAAACATCGTATACATGGGAGAGTCCAGTTTATGCAGGAGCTTGAGGATCGTATTCGCCGCGACGGCATCGTTAAAGAGGGAAACGTCCTCAAGGTCGATGCATTTTTGAACCATCAGTGCGATGTCGAGCTGTTCGACCACATGGGAGCCGAATGGGCGCGTCTTTTTGCAGGCGCCGAGATCAATAAGATTTTGACCATCGAGGCAAGCGGCATCGGTATCGCCTGCATCGCCGCGCGCCATTTTGGCAACGCGCCCGTCGTGTTCGCGAAGAAGGCCCCCTCGATCAATCTCGACGGTGAGCAGTACGCGACCACGATCTATTCGTTCACCAAGAAAAAGGAGTACCCGGTCATCGTCGGGAAGCGCTTTCTCAACGAGGGCGACCACGTGCTTATCATCGACGACTTTCTCGCGAACGGTTGCGCTCTGGAGGGCTTGATCGAGCTTTGCTCATGCGCGGGCGCGAAGATCGAGGGAATCGGCATCGCGGTCGAGAAGGCGTTCCAAGGCGGTGGCGACAAGCTGCGAGCCAAAGGGTATCGCGTCGAGAGCCTTGCTCGCGTGAATGCGATGAATGCCGAGACCGGCGAAATCGATTTTCTCTAGGTGCGGGAGCGTTTGCTCGGCGGGAATGCTCGCTAACTGTGGTGTTCACCAAGCTATCACATACGCTTGCACGCGCTGTCTTACACGGTAGAATTAACCCTGAAGTTGAACTTGAGACTTCAGGGTTATTTTTTGGGGGCGACATGTCGATTTACGTTACATCGGACGCGCACGGCCATCTTCGCGCGCTCGACCGAGCGCTCGAGCTTGCTGCGCCTTCGTCTGAAGACACGATATACGTGCTCGGCGACATGATCGACCGCGGCCCCGATCCACTCGGTGTTATCGACCTTGTGCGCTCGCTTCCGAACGTGCATGTGCTCATGGGCAACCATGAGCGGCTTATGCTCGACGCGCTTTCGGCTGCATGCACGCAGGAGGATATCGATACCTGGGACATCAACGGGGGATGGGCAACGCTTTCTGAGCTCAACGCCCTGCCGGTGGATACTCGCGAGGAGATTATCGATTGGGTTGAGAAGCTGCCGCTCATGGACGTCGTCGATGCGGCCGCCCGCAGCTTCATCCTGGTGCATGCAGGCATCGATTCCGCTCGTGCGCGTGAGTTCCTGCTCAACTCCGGTATCGATGTGTCCCATGGTGCCGGTGCCGTGGCGGCGGGTCGCGAGATGCTCTTGGCGATGCTTGCCGACCAGAACCCCGATGTGCTCCTGTGGACGCGTGACGATTTCTGGGGCCAGCCCACGGGGCTTGTCGGTTCGGACGGCTCGGGTCCCATCGTGATCGCAGGTCATACGCCCTCTCTGTCCCTGTCCAACTATGCCGATGTCATGGACTGCAGCGGATTCGACGAGGACGAGCAGCGCGGTTGCATCGTGCGTGTCGGCGCATCGGAGGCAACCGGTGATATTCCCGACCGTATCGATATCGACTGTTCGGCAGCCTCCGGTTGCGATTTCGGGGCAGTCGGAGTCATGCGTCTGGATGACGGCGCCCATTGGTACGCTCCAGTTCTTGAGGGCGAATAGACGCCGCGGAAGGCTATTTTTGCTGCGAGAAGTTACGACGACGGTGCTGCATCCGTCGTCGTTTTTTCGTCGTCGCTATCGTGGGCGCAATTTAGGCGAAAGGGTCGCTTTCCGCATCGATCGACCTGCGGATTTTGATGTACTCGAGCGCAAGCAGCACGAGCAGGAGCGCCATAACCGCGACATAGCTCACGACGGCGCCGGTGAGTCCGAGCGTGTTGACGAGGACGAGCGGCAGTACCACGGATGCGGCAAATCCGATGAGATAGATGCGTGTGACGTCGCCCGCGCGCCGCAACACGGTGAGAATCGCATAGAGAAAATCGATAGCCGCGGTGATGCCGCCGGCAGCGACCATAAGGTAGGCGAGCGTTCTGAATCGCTCGAAATCGAGGCCATAGAACACGCCGAGCAGATCGACTCCCACAGCCGCCATAAAGGCGCCGACCAGAGCGGTGATGACGATGACGATTCCGATGAGCGCGAGCACGATGAAATCGAAACGCTTGCGTTTGTTGGGGTTCGCCCAGATGTTCGACAGGCGCAGGAGCTGCGGTTTATACACGAATCCGATACTGAGCAGAATCGCCTGGGCGGGAAAATACAGTGCGTTGAAATAGAGCTGGTTTTTGTAGGGGAGTGCGCCCTCCATCACGAACTTGGGCATGCTCTCGATCAGGTTGAAGAGCATGAGTGCTAAAAAGAGCGGTGCGCAGGAGGCAAAGAGCGAGAAGATCTCGGAGACCGCGGGACCACGGGATTTTTCGGTTTCGAACAGCGCGAGCGGTACCGTCAGGAGCGCGAGTGAGACGATGGCGGCGATTCCCATGCCGATCGCGGCGACCATCATGCTTCGCGTGATGAACAGCAGCAGCGAGAACACGATGCAGACCCCGAGCGAGCGGATGGTTTGGCTGATGCCCGCGAGATAGAGTTTGTCCGCCTGCTGCAGACGTCCTTCGTAGACGTCGGCGATGCCATCGATGACCTTGTAGACATAGACGCCCAGACTGATCCAGGTCATCGTCGCATCGTAGCCGTGCAACAGCGTATACAGGATGCCGATGCCGATAGCTACGATGCCGCAGAGCCAGCGGTTGATCTGATAGGACGCAAACGAATGGTCCTCCTCGATGTCGGAGACCTGGAAATTGCGGATGCCGTAGTTGCAGGCGATCATGAGAAGCGTGCCGACGACGAACGCAAGCGAGAACTTGCCCGCTTCCTCTGCGCCGACGAGCTGCGTCGACACGATGGTGAGCAGCGGAAAGACGAATCCCCATACGGCGGTACCCGCGGTGTTCCAAAGGTAATCGAGTGTGGGCGCATGCTCGTTGTACTCGGCGTCCTGCGAGCTCAACGACCCCGCATAGATGGCGTTCAGCAGCCGTGTCCACCAAGCGTTCGCCATGCGCTGGATAAAGAGCGGACGGCGCTTGCGGTGCTTTTTCTTGAGCTGGTGGTCGCGCATCTCCTCGAGCGTGTGAGACGCGGGGAAGAGACCGGTGCCGTTGGATTCGAGGGGGTACGAGATGCCTCCGCGGCGACGCCGGCGCGCCGAGGCGATGCGGCGTCTGATGCTATCGAGGGGTGTTGAGGTCACGTTCGGTCCTTTCCATATGGATAAAAGTATAGTCAACCATGCGTTTTCTGGTTGATCGCACATAGGGGATACATGCGATTCGCGCGCGTCTTGCGCATGTCTCGCGCGTGCCGTCTCGTTCGCGCGGTTTCGGTCGATGGGTGCCGCGCCTAAAGCACCGTATCGGGCGCGACCACGGTCGTTCGACGACGATTTGCCTACGCCCGCCACCCGATTTGCGCCGTTCCCCGATGAATCGTGTTTCTCGTCTGGGTTCGCTTGCGTGTTCGGGTATCACGAAACACATGTGAAATATTCGCGCGGAAGCGCTGACAGGAGGTTTTTTTATGGCAAAGCTCACAGCCCAGGAGGTTCTTGCGGGCATCGGAATCAATATCCCCGAGGAATCCGAGGACGCCCCGCAGCGGCTCTTCGTAGACACCCCGGCGGCTTCGCTCGTCGAGCACGCGCTTGCACGCGGCGAGGGCGTTCTTGCGTCCAACGGTTCCTTGACGGTCGAGACGGGCAAATATACGGGGCGCTCGCCCAATGACCGTTTTATCGTCGATACGCCCGACGTCCACGACAAGATCGCTTGGGGCAATACCAACCGCCCGATTTCACGCGAGCGCTACGAGGCGATTCGCGATGCGGTCACATCGTATCTGAGCGAGGGCGAGCTGTTCGTCGTACGCGGGCTCGCCGGCGCGGACCGCAACCATTCGCGCAAGATCTTCGTCGCATGCGAGCGCGCGAGCCAGGCGTTCTTCATCAAGCAGATGCTCGTCAGCCCGCGTGAGCGCGAGCTCTCGCGCTTCGGTGAGCCGGACTTCAGCGTTATCGCGGCGCCCGGGTACAAGTGCGATCCCGAGCGCGACGGCGTCAATTCCGAAGCCGCCGTCCTCATCAATTTCGAGGACCGCCTTATCGTCGTCGCGGGTACGGGATACTCCGGTGAAATCAAGAAGTCGATCTTCAGCGTCATGAACTATCTGCTGCCGATCGAAGACGATGTGCTCCCCATGCACTGCTCGGCGAGCATGGACCCCATCACGCACGAGACCGCGGTGTTCTTCGGTCTGTCCGGTACGGGCAAGACCACGCTTTCCGCCAATCCCACGCGCCTGCTTGTCGGAGATGACGAGCACGGCTGGTCCGACATGGGCATCTTCAATATCGAGGGTGGCTGTTACGCAAAGTGCGAGGGACTCGACTCCTATCATGAGCCCGAGATCTTCAACGCCGTACACTTCGGTGCGCTCTGCGAGAACGTCAAGCTCGACGCCCATCGCGATCCCGACTACAACGACACCTCGATCACGCGCAACACGCGCTGCGCATACCCGATCGAGCACATTCCCAATGCCTGGATCAAGGGTATGGGCGGCGTTCCCAGCGTCGTGCTGTTTTTGACCTGCGATGCCTTCGGCGTCCTGCCGCCCATCTCGCGCCTCACGGCGGATGCCGCCATGTACCACTTCGTCACGGGCTTCACATCCAAGATCGCTGGTACCGAAATCGGCATCACGGAGCCCACGCCGACGTTCTCGTCGCTTTTCGGCGAGCCGTTCATGCCGCTCGACCCCATGGTCTACGCCAAGATGCTCGGCGACCGCATCGCGGACGGGCACACGCGCGTCTATCTCGTCAACACGGGTTGGATCGGCGGGGGATACGGCGTCGGCCATCGCATCGAGCTCGCTTACACGCGCGCGCTCGTCGCCCGTGCGCTCGATGGGACCCTTGAGGAGTCCGATTTCCTGCACGACGATATCTTCAATGTGGATATCCCGACGTCATGCCATGGTGTGCCCGATGGAATTCTCGTTCCGCGCCAGCATTGGCAGAGTACCGCGCGCTATGATGAGGCTGCGCACCATTTGGCGGTGATGTTCGAGGAGAATTTCGAGAAGAAGTACTCACATTTGCCTCAGTCGGTTAAGGATGCCGGGCCCCATGCGACCCCCACTGGTTCCAAACTGAGGATGCACGGAAGGTTGCTCCATAGGTTTTAAGGCGTCTTTTTCCTATTGTTTGTGCAAATCCTGCGTATTTGTTGACTGGTTAACATCTTCCTTTAGGATGGAATCGGGCGAAGGATTCAAAACGGTCGTGCTCCAAGGGCGCGGCCGTTTTTTATGGGGTGAAAGACATGTCGTGCAGTCGTTCCGATGAAATCAGGTTTGAGGAATTTGTCGGCCTGATTAGTGCGCTTTCCAAAGAGGTTCAGCGCATCAAGACCACGGAGAGCTCCCATATGGGGCTTCAGGGCGCAGACATCATGATTCTGTACTATCTGGGCCATTCCGAGCACGGCATGACGGGTGCCGAGCTCGCGCGCGCGGCGGGTGTGACGCGCGCCGCCGTATCGCGCACGCTTTCGCATATGGAGCGCGAGGGTTTTGTGCGTATCGATGCCTCGGAGGACAAGAAGACGCGCTATCGCGTGCCCGTCGTGCTCACGGAGCGGGGGCGTGCTGCCGCCGATAGGGCCGATGAGCGAATCGGTTACGTCATGCGCACCGTGGCATCCGTCCAGACGTCGCGCGATCGCATGGTTATGTACGCATCGCTTAAAAACGTGCTCGATTGCCTCAAGGGGATCTCGCGCGACTAGGCTGTGCGTGCGTATTGCTCGAACGGCTAACACGAAAACAGTGTGAGAAAGGAACGGCTATGTCCGTACGTATCATCACAGATTCCGCAAGCGATATGACACCTGAGGAGCATTCCGCCCTTATGGTGCTACCGTTGTCGATCACTTTTGGGACGGACGTCTACCATGATGGCGTGGATATCACGCGCGAGCGTTTTTACGAACTGCTTGTCGAGGGGAACGAGCTTCCCAAGACCGGTCAGGTCAACCCGTTCCAGTTTTCCGAGGCCATCGCTCAGGTGCGTGCCGCGGGCGATGAGGCGGTGATCATTACCGTGGGAGCAAAGCTGTCCGGAACGTGTCAGAGTGCGCTCACGGCGCTTTCCGAGACCCCAGGTGGGGACGTATTCGTCGTCGATTCGAACAACGTGACGCTCGGCGAGCGCATCCTTGTCGAGTATGCGCTGCGTTTGGCGGACGAGGGGCGTACGGCAGAGGAGATTGCGCGAGCGGTGGAGTCCGTGCGCGACCGCGTGCATGTCATGGGCTTGCTCGATACCCTTGAGTATCTCGTGCGCGGAGGTCGTCTTTCCGCGGCGGCGGGTGCGGTGGGAACGCTTCTGTCGTTCAAACCCGTGGTGGCCGTCGAGGACGGTTGTATCGTTCAGCTCGGAAAGGCGCGCGGCTCTAAAAACGGTCGCAACCTGTTGAATCAAGAGGTCGAGAAGGCTCACGGCGTCGATTTCGGCATGCCGCTCGCACTGGGTTATACGGGGCTTTCGCGCAAGCTTCTGGATAAGTACATCGTCGACAGCCGTTCGCTTTGGGACGGACACGGTATCGATGAGCTGCCGGTCCATCTGATCGGTGCCACGATCGGAACGCATGTGGGGCCGGGCGCCGTTGCGGTCGCATTCTTCAGCAGGTAGGACATAGGGCTCCGGCGGTATACTTTTCGGTGACGTATCGATGATCGAAAGGAATCGCAATGGCTTTTAAAGAGGTCGCTCTCGATGAGCTGCAGGTAAGTCCGTTCACCAAGTTCGACAAGGACTGGGCACTCGTGACCGCGGGGACGCTCGAGGATTCCAACACGATGACCGTGAGCTGGGGCGGCGTTGGTACCATGTGGTCACTGCCCGTGGCGACGATCTACATACGTCCGCAGCGCTACACCAAGGAGTTCATCGACCGCGAGGATCGCTTCACCGTTTCGTTCTATAGTCCCGAGCATAAGCGCGCGCTCGGTGTGCTGGGTGCTAAGAGCGGGCGCGACGGCGATAAGGTTGCCGAGGTCGGATTTACGCCCGTCCAGGTAGGGGAGGGCGTTGCGTTCGATGAGGCGGAGCTCGTTCTCATTTGCCGCAAGCTCTACGCCGACACGATCAAGCCCGAGCGCTTTATCGACCGCTCTTGCAATACCAAGTGGTATCCGGAGCACGACTATCACACGATGTACATCGGAGAGGTCGAGCACGCCTTCGCGCGTTGCTAATTGCTCCTTTGGGTCTAGCCCCTCTTCCTTTCGGAAAAGCGCTACGCGGATGTTTTCGAGAGCAAAGCGACGTGGTGGATCTTGTTTGCCGCACGCGAAGGCGTGCGGGTCGAGGAGCCGGAAAGTTTGTTCGTGAAAGTGACCTGCACCAGAGGTTCACGTGGTCGGGTTCTCATGGAAGAGGGCTAGACCCCATGAAGGGCGTTTCGCGCGGAGTCATGCAAATCGAGGAGCTGGGTGATGAATGCGGGGAAACTTGCATTTAACGTCAATACCTTATATTGTTTGTGTCGGTTAACTTATGAAGGAATAGTGAAGCTAGAGGATTATCTCAAAAAGTTAACCAAAGGTGACTTATAGTGGTTGCAGCAACGGGAGAGCGAAAGGCGATTTATAAAAGCTCTCTTCGTTGAGTTTGATTCGCATCCCTCCCCTCTGTGCGATTCAACGGTGTATTTGGAAATCGTCCCTGCCCTTGCGGTGGGGACGATTTCTGTTTGTCGCTTCTGTTTCGTCATGTAAATCGTGAATAGACGGTCATGCAAAACGGGGAAAATGAACCCCGTTGACTCGATTCGATTCTGCGAGCGTTTTGCGCTGCAGATAGTGGAGGTACTCAAATATGTATAAGCAAGAGGTCATGCTCGAGGCTGCCGCCAAGGCAAAACAGACCATGAGCCACGGCGACGGCGGTCCTTTTGGTGCCGCTATCGTACACGATGGGGAGGTGATTTCGGTCGCGTCGAACACGGTGCTTGCCGACCATGACCCTACCGCACATGCGGAGGTCAATGCGATTCGCGAGGCGTGCCGTAAGCTCGGTACGCACGACCTTTCCGGTTACGAGCTCTATGCCACCGGAAGCCCCTGCCCCATGTGCCTGAGCGCTACGATTTGGTCCAATATCAAGACCGTGTATTATTCCGGAACGTACAAGGATGCGGAGCGCGTCGGTTTTAGGGACGACCATATCTCCAAATTCATCAAGGGTGGCTCAACCGACCGCGATGTCGTCGACTTGGAGCCGCGCGACAACCAAATCGCCTGTGAGCTCTACGATGCATATCAGGAGCAGCGGGGGACGATTTACTAGGGCCCCATGACATCGGGGCACATCCGTCTCAGCTGGAACGGTTAAGGGCACAAAGCTCGCTTGCGGAGAGGTAAATATATGCGGGATTCAGCCAATACAACACAACGCAATGTCTCATCGGGAATGATTTCGCGTCTCAAGGTCCTCGTGCGTTCCAATTGGCGCCTGATCAGCATTGCCGTGTGCCTTGCTGTCTTCCTTTATCTGCTCAACGAAGTGCTCGAGGGCGAAATCATGAAGATCGACTCCCTTGCATACGGTATCATCGTCCAGCATCTGCGCAACGATCATCTGACGCCCGTTATGGAGGGGTTTTCTGCCCTGGCGACTCCGATGGTTCTTCTGGTGGTGACGCTGACGATTGCCGCCTTTGCGCCCGGCAAGCGCGTCGGCTGGTGCTGTGCCACCAACCTCGTGCTTGTCGCGGGCGTCAACGTGCTGATCAAGTCACTCGTGCAGCGCCCGCGCCCGGTAGGTTTTCGTCTTGCCGCAGAGACGGGCTTTAGTTTTCCCTCGGGTCATTCCATGGCAGCCATGGCGTTTTACGGATTGCTCATCTGGTTGATCTGGAAGTACGAGCGCGACGACGTGATGCGCCACGTGTGGTGCTGCCTGTTTGGGCTGATCATTGTGATGGTGGGCATCAGCCGCGTCTACCTGGGCGTTCACTATGCATCCGATGTGCTCGGTGGATTCTGCGCGTCGATCATCTGGCTGGCGCTCTTTACGCGCCTGGGAGCTCCGCTGTTTATGGGCTCAAAGGGGCGGCGTACGGATGCGCGGGAAACAAAGTGACGTGCAGTGCCATCGCGATGCCGATATCTGCGAATGGTAATGCCTTTGCTTAATGAAAAACGGCGCTGCACGGAGTCGAATCCATGCAGCGCCGTTATCTTTTAATCGAGTTATTTGCGAGGACGACAAAATGCGGGAACTCTAGTCCTAGTAGACCATTCCCATGGCCTCGCGTACCTCGGAGAGCGTCTTTTCGGCGATCTCATTGGCACGGCGGTTGCCCTCATGCAGCACGTCCTTGACGTAGTCCAGGTCGTTTTCAAACTGGTGACGACGCTCGCGGATGGGTGCGAAATATGCGTTCACGGACTCGGTGACGTACTTTTTGAGCGCGCCCGAACCGCCCATGCCGATCTCGTCGGCGACCTCGGTCTCGGAACGGCCGGTGACGATAGCCGCGGTGGAAAGCAGACCGGCGACGCCCGGACGGTTCTCGGGGTCGAACGTGATCTTGCGCTCGGAGTCCGTCTGACTCTTTTTGATGCGTTTGGCGGTCTCCTCGGCGGTCATGGAGATGTTGATGGCGTTGCCGTAGGACTTGCTCATCTTGCGCCCATCGAGGCCCGGCAGCAGCGGTACATCCGAAAGAAGGGCCTCTACCTCGGGGAATACCTTGCCATAGCGATTGTTGAAGCGGCGTGCGATGGTGCGCGTGAGC
>OGDF01006412.1_pt1 | contig 11725 bp, 8 predicted proteins | sample 1570141 | NCBI WGS metagenome assembly OGDF01 (sample SAMEA4370581, study PRJEB24528) | human gut metagenome | reverse complement strand
GCGAGGGATACGCCCGTGTGTCCTACGCCTACAGCGTGGAGCACCTGATGGAGGCTATCCGCCGCATCCGGGAGTTTTTGAACGAGAACTGCAAGTGAGGAGGAAAAACGATGCGCGATCGTGTGACGGTCCTGGCCCCGGCCAAGCTGAATCTGGCGCTGGACGTGGTGGGCATCCTGCCCGGCGGCTACCATGCGCTGGATATGACCATGCAGGCCATCTCGCTTTACGAGCGGGTGGTCATCCGCCGCAGTCCTTACCTCGATCTGACCCTGCCCGGCAGCAATGTCAAGCCCGGCCCGGGCAACACCGCCATCAAGGCGGCGCTGGCTTTTTTCCACTATACGGGCCTGCTGGCGGGTGCAGACATCACCATCTATAAGAACGTCCCCGTCCGGGCCGGTATGGCTGGCGGCAGCGCCGACGCTGCTGCTGTTCTGGTGGGTCTGAACGAGCTGTACGGTGCTCGTCTGTCCATGAGCGAGCTTTGCGCTCTGGGTGCCGGTATCGGCGCAGACGTGCCGTTTGCCCTCATGGGCGGCACCTGCCGGGTGCAGGGCCTCGGTGACCTCATCAAGGCGCTGCCGCCCATGCCCGAGTGCTGGTTCACAGTGGTGATGCCCGACTATGGCGTCTCGACGCCGGAGGCTTTTGCGGCCTACGATAAGGTGGGCAGCAGCGTCCACCCCGACTGCGCCGCCCAGGAAGCCGCCATCCGGGCGGGCGACCTGGACGCTGTCTGCGCCGCTGCCGGAAACGCCCTCGAGGAGTGCAGCGGGGCCAAGGACAACGAGGCCATCAAGGCCGCCCTCCGGGAGAATGGGGCCGTCACCGCCCTTATGACCGGCAGCGGCGCGGCGGTCTTCGGCGTGTTTCGCACCGAAGCCGAGGCCAAAGCCGCCGCTGACGCTCTCCGCGCCCGCTGGCCGCAGGTTTATACCGCCCAGCCTGTCAGGGGAGGGGCTGGCCCTCTCCGTCACCTTCGGTGACACTGCCCGGGTTGCGGCTCCCAGCGTCTGCTTCGCTGTCGCTTGCATCCTGCTGGCCGCGGCCCCAACAGCTCCTCCCTGTTTCCGCCGCTGGCGGCGGTCGTCGCCGTTGCTCCCAGAGGGAGAGGCTTTCGGGCGGCGCTGACCCTATAAAATGCATAACCCTCCTTCCCGTCGGGCATACTGCCCAAAGGAAGGAGGGGCTTTTTGTGCAGACCTTTTATAAAATCTGTCTCATCCTCATGATCGTCGGCGGCATCAACTGGGGCCTTGTGGGCCTGTTCCAGTTCGACTTCGTCGGCTGGCTGCTGGGCGGCAGCGCGTCCATCTGGTCACGCATCGTGTTCACGCTGGTGGGCGTGGCCGCTATCTGTGGTATCCCGGGCCTGTTTACAGACGAGACCGGGGAGTAGAGACAAAAGAAAAAGGCTCTCATGCCGGCAGGAAATACGGCACGAGAGCCTTTTTGATACCTATAAAGAATCCCGCCCGGACGTCTGCGGCAATCAAACCTACCCTTGCGGACAGGTGGGTGCTCTGTCTCCGGTTTCGCGCTTCCTCATCGAGCCTTCATGGTCGACCCATGACGGGGAGGTCTGCAATCCACCGACGAACTCCAAGCTCCCGTTGGATGATTAGTAGGATCATATAAACCGCAACAAATCGCGCCGGGCAGGAAGTCTTTGCTGAAAGATCACTCGATCTCGAACTGGTCGCTCAGACGCTTCTCGAACAGCTTGCTGACTTCCAGCAGGGTCTCATCGTCCTCGACCACGTCGAGATACTCGCCCTCGTCGTCCTCGCCGACGCTCAGGATGACCAGCTGGGCGTCCTCGTCCAGGTCTTCCTCGTTCTCGGCGTATTCGACAACGGCCAGGTAATGCACGCCCTTATGGTCCAGAGCGTCGATCACTTCAAACGTGACCTCATTGCCGTCCTCGTCCTCGAGGGTCATCAGGTCAGGCTGATATTCCTCTTCGGTCTCAGCGGCGGACTTGTTCATATCTTCTGCCATAAGTCACGTTCTCCTGTCAAATATCTAAAAAATGGGATAACTGTCACACCCTGCCCGCTCTGCTCCCTCTGAGCTGTGGGTTCCGGGTACGCCTATAGTGTAGCGTTTTTTTGCCCGCTCGTCAAGATGTTTTTCGCATAGAAATCCAATAACAAATTTTCACGCTTTTCCCTCTCGCTTCCCGGGCCGGAATGTGATATACTATAGCGATAGCTTTTGAAAAGCCATCTTTGCTATAATATATGGACAGGGAGGCCCGCTCATGAGAGCCTTGAAAAAAATAATGGCGGCACTGGCCCTGACGGCAGTTCTGGCCGGATGCAGTGCACATAATATTCTCTCCAGCATCCAGGGCGGGAAGGCTGGTACGGTGCAGACGGTCAGCCGCCCGGCTGTGGAGTCGGCAGAGCTGCAGTTTACCCACCCGGCGGCGGGGGACACCATCGCGGTGTTCGATACCTCGGCAGGCGTGTTCAAAGCAGTGCTTTTTTCCACCGAGGCCCCGCAGGCCGTGCAGAACTTCACGACATTGGCCCAGCAGGGCTTTTACAACGGACTGACCGTCACCCGGGTGGAGAAGGACTTCGTGGTGGAGGCCGGGCAGGGCGCGGACGGCAGAGGCACCACCATCTGGAACGGGAACCGTTTCTCCGCCGAGACCACCGATAAGCTCCATCACTATTCCGGCGCACTCTGTGCCGCAGCGGACGCCTCCGGCGACTGCGCCAGCGTCTTCTATGTCGTGGAGACCCTGCCGGGCAGCAGTTCGGTGACGCAGGAGCTCATCGACCAGATGAACGCCGCCGGCTGGCGGGCCGACGTGGTGAGCGCCTACCAGACGGCGGGCGGCGCACCCTACCTCGACTACACCGACACTGTTTTCGGGCAGGTGTACGAAGGGATGGAAGTGGTAGACACCATCGCCCAGACCGGCGTGGACGAAACTCAGCGCCCGACGGAGGCTGTCACCATCAACAGCGTGACCATCACGAAATTTGAATAAGAAGCTGTTTTTCCGCCCTCCGGGCGGTGGACGGCTGCAAAAAAATCACCCGCCAACTGGCGGGTGATCTGCGTTTATAAGGGAAAAGGGACAGGTCAGGTCGTCTTTACCTGCAGAGTGATGGCGATGTAGGTTTGCCCCTGATGGATCTTGGCTGCTACGCCTACCTTGGTCCAACGGCCAGCTTGATTAAAGTTCAAGCTGGAAGCATCACTGTCGCTAGTGATGTATTTGATGAGTTCTTCCAGCTTGGTGCCCTTATAATCGTATTGGGCGATGAGGGTCAGAGTGGATTTTTCCCGATCAATCTTTACATTGTGGTAGCCCTTGTACCCTCTGAAGCTGCCTTTCAGTTCGGCGTCCAGATTGGCTTTGGCAATGTCCTGCATCCCATCGTCATATGCCAGACTTGCAGTGGAGCGGTTGCCTCGGATGGCCCGCATCACCTCGGCTTCGGCTTGGGCCTCCGGGCCGGAAGAACCGCCGCCACCGCTGCAGGCGGTCAGGAGCAGAAGGGTCAGTGCACCGGCCAGAAGCAGGGCAGTCAGCTTTCTCAGTTTTGTCATGTGGGTCGCCTCCAATCGTTTTTGTTTTGGTGAGTCCAGTTGTTTTTTCTCATGAAGAAGCGTCATCTCCGGCCATCTGGGCAGGGGGTTCTTCTACCCTCATTTTATCGGAGAAGAGCCGGTGCTGTCAAGCTGGAAAACTATACAAATTCGGCTCAGGAAAATTGTGAAAACAAACCGGAAAACGACGATTTTCTGTGGACTTTGCAACAAACTGTCCGGACTTCGCAAAGAAACTTTGCCACAGGGGCGGCGGGGGCGTTCAGACCTCCCCCGGGTGCTCCTTCCGCCACTGGATGTAGTCGTCCAGAATGACCGTCGCGCTCACCGAGTCGAGGATGCTTTTCCGCTTTGCGCCGAAGGTGCCGCTCTCGTCGAGGAGGTCAGCAGCGGCGCAGGTGGTCTGGCGCTCGTCCCACATCCGGACGGGCAGGCCGCTCCAGATCTCAACGGTTTTGGCCAGCTTGCGGCTCTTGCGGGCGCGCTCGCCCTCGGTGCCGTCCATGTTCAGCGGCAGGCCGATGACGATGAGCTCGGCTTCGATTTCTTTTGCCACCTCGCAGACCCTGGCGGCGACTTTGTCCCGGGCCTTGACGGTGATCTGAGGCGTGATGGGGGAAGTCAGGAACTCGGTGCGGTCGCAGGTGGCGAGGCCGGTGCGGCTGTCGCCGTAATCTACTGCTAAAATTTTCATGCAGGTGTCCTCTTTCTGAGATGATTTTTTCTTCATTGTACCACAGAATAGATGTCGCTGCAATTTTGTGGTACAATGATAGAAAAATGAGGGCAAGCCGCCCACGATAGAAAACTGACCCAACGGAGAGATTCACCATGTTAAAACTACTTTTAGGCGGCTCCGGCAGCGGAAAGACCACCCTGCTGTACCAGCGCATCCGGGCGCGGGCTGAGGCGGGGGAGAAGAGCATCCTGCTGGTGCCGGAGCAGTTCACCTCGTCCACCGAGGGCCGCATCCACCGGGAGATGGGCGACGCGCTGAGCGGACTGGTGGAGAGCTTTTCCTTCACCAGCCTCGCCGAGCATATCCTGTCGGCGGAAGGCGGCTCTGCCGTCCAGACCCTCAGCGACGCGGGCCGGGCTGTGCTGGTGCGCCGCGCCCTCGAGGAACTGCAGGACAACGTCCATTACTATTACCGCCACCGCCGCTCGGCCGCCTTCTGCCAGATGGCTGCCGAGACCATCGACGAGCTCAAGAGCGCGGGTCTCTCGGGCCAGCAGCTCTATGAGCTGGCGCAGGACTGCGGCACCGACAGCGCCAAGCTCAGCGAACTGGCCCTCATCTTTCAGGGCTACGAGACCCTGCTGGCCGGGACAGGCATGGACCCCTCCGACCGGCTGGAGCTGGCCGCATCCCGCCTCGAGGCCGCACTGGCCCGGGGCGAACTGCCGGAGTTCCTGCGGGACAGGGCCGTCTTTATCGACGAGTTCGACACCTTCAACGCCCCGAAAAAGCGGCTGATGGGCGCTCTGCTGGCCTCGCTGCCCACCGTGACGGTGGCCCTCTGCGACGACGGCACCCCTCTCGTACCGGGGGACATGAGCCTTTTCTCCGGCGCGAAGCAGGTGGCGGCTCAGCTGCGCCAGCTGGCCCGCCGGAACGGCACTGCGGTGGCCGTGCCGGAACTGCTGCGCCGGGATGTGCGCCACGCCGACGCCCCCGGCCTTGCCGCTGCGGCCCAGCTGCTGGCCACGGGCCGGTGTGACCCGCTTCCGGCCTGTCCGGAAATAAAATTATTCGCCGCTCCCAGCCGGGAGGAAGAAGCCCGCGCCGCCGCTGCCACTATCCGCCGCCTCATGCGGCAGGGCGTCCGCTGCGGGAAGGTGGCGGTGGTCTGCCGCGACATCTCGAAATACCGCGCCGCCGTGAAGTACGAGTTCCGGATGGCGGACATCCCCCTCTACTGCGACGAGCCGACGACGCCCGAGTTCAGCGCCCCGGCCACGGCGGTGCGGTGTCTGCTGGCCATTGCCCGGGGTGTGGAGCTGACGGAACAGCTCACCACCCTGGCCAAGACCGGCCTCTGCGCCCTCACCGAGGAAGAGGCCTGCGCCCTTGAGAACTACGCCTACACCTGGTCGCCCAACGCGGCGGCGTGGCGCGCGCCTTTCGAGAAGAACCCCCGGGGCTTCGGTGATGTGGAGCCCACCGACGAGGACAGAGAAAACCTCGCCCGGGCCGAAAAGGCCCGCGCCCTTCTCATCACCGCCGCCGACGGCCTGCGCGCGAAGCTCCGCTCTGCCAACGCCGAGCAGATGAGCCGCGCCCTCTACTTCTGCCTGAAGGAGCTGGGCGCGGAGGACGCTCAGGCCGCGCAGGTGGAGGCCATCCGGGCCGAGCGGGGCATCCCCGCCGCCGAGGAAGCCGCCCGGGAGTGGAACGTGGTCATGGGACTGCTGGATGAGATGGCAGGCCTGCTGGGCGGCCAGAGCGTCACCATCCCCGAGTACGAAGAGCTGTTCGGGCTGCTACTGCGCTCGTCCGACCTCGGCCACATCCCCCAGACGCTGGACGCCGTGGTGCTGGCCAGCGCAGGCAAGATGCGCCTTGACGCACCGGACTATGTCTTTGTGCTGGGCCTCTCCGAGGGCGAATTCCCCGCCGCGCCCGGCGAGACGGGCCTGCTGACCCACGCTGACCGCGACGCCCTGATGGCGCAGGAGATCGAGCTTCCGGACTGCTTCGAGAACCGGGTGGTGCGGGAACAGGTCTGCTTTTATAAGGCCCTCACCGCCCCGGCCAGAGGCCTCTGGCTCAGCTGGCCGAAGGGGCAGGGCCAGACCCTCTGCGCCGCCCTCGAGCCCATCGTGGACGTGCTGAGACCGGGTGCGCCGGAACTCGATCTGACCGACCTTGCCGCCACTGCCGCCGACGGCCTCGACGTGCTGGGCGGCGGCTGGCCCCTGACGGAGACCGAACGCGCCAGCCTCACCGAGGCCCTTCATGCCCCCGGCGGGGCAGAACCCGAGGGCCTCGCCCTCCTGCGCCGGATGGCGGGCCGCAGCCCCCGTCAGGTCAGCGACCTCGAGGCGCTGGAAACGCTGCTGGGCCGGCGGCTCCGCATCTCGCCCAGTCAGCTCGAAAAATACTACACCTGCCGGTACGGCTATTTCCTGCAGTACGTGCTGGGTCTGCGACCCCGGAAGCGGGCCGAGCTCTCCGCCGACCAGAGCGGCACCCTCATGCACTGGGTGCTCCAGATGGCCCTCGACCCCCACCCCGGCCCTGACAACCCCTGCGCTGGCTTACAGCCCTTCCTCGACCTCGACGACGAGGCCATGGCGGCGCTGGCCGGGCTTCTCGTAGATGAGTACGCAAAGCGCTACCTCCCCGAGGACACGGCCCGCTTCGCCTATCTGCTCTCCCGCCTCAAAAAGAGCATGACGGGCCTGCTGTGCTACCTGCGGGACGAGCAGCGCCAGTCCAGCTTCAAACCGGTGGCCTGTGAGCTGAAGATCGGCCCCGGCGAGGACGCCGTGCGGGGCCAGACCTACCGCCTCTCGGATGGCCGGACGGTGCAGCTCATCGGCACTGTGGACCGCGCCGACGAGTGGATCGAGGACGACGGCACCCGCTGGGTGCGGGTGGTGGACTATAAGACCGGCACGAAAAAGCTCGACCTGCGGGAAGTCTACTGCGGCCTCGACTGTCAGATGCTGCTCTACCTGTTCAGCCTGACCCGGGACGCCGACGGACGCTTTACCGGGGCAGAGCCTGCGGGTGTGCTGTACCTGCTGGCCGACCCGGCCCCCGAGACGACCACCCGGGGCAAGGCCGCCCGGAGCATGGAATACAAGCTGGACGGCCTCGTCCGGGACGAGCAGAAGGTCTTTGACGCCATGGACGCCGAGGAGACGGGGCGGTATCTGCCCTTCAGCTTCCGCAACGGTGTACCCAGCCCCTACCAGAAAGAGAAACGTGCCGACAGGGCCAAGCTCTCCCGCATCCAGCTCCATCTGGACGACCTTGTGACCCAGATGGGCGAACAGCTCTACGGCGGCTGCATCGCCGCCGAGCCGCTGGTCACGGGCCGCAGCCCCTGCCGGTGGTGCGATTACGGCTTCATCTGCTGCCATGAGGACGGCATCGGAGAGCGGGCGCTGGACGCCCCTGCAAAGCCTTTTGAACCGGAAGAGAAAAAGGAGGAAGACCAGTGAGCGAGACAAAATGGACCCCGGCCCAGCGTGCCGCCATCGACGACCGGGGCGGTGCGCTGCTGGTGAGCGCCGCCGCCGGCAGCGGCAAGACCGCCGTGCTGACGGAGCGGGCCGTCCGGCTCATCACCGACCCGGAACATCCCGTGGACGCCGACCGGCTCCTCATCGTCACCTTCACCAACGCCGCCGCCGCAGAGCTCCGCGCCCGCATCGGGCAGGCGCTGCTCCGCCGCAGTCAGGCAGAGCCGGGCAACACGGCCCTCCGCCGCCAGCGGATGCTTTTGCAGAGAGCCCCCATCTGCACCATCGACGCCTTCTGCCTCGACCTGCTCCACAAGCACTTTCAGGCGCTGGACATCCCGCCGGACTTCACCCCTGCCGACCCCGGCAGCGTGGAGATGCTGCGGAACGCGGCCCTCTCCGAGACGCTGGAAGCGGCCTATCAGGATGCGGACTTCTGCGCCTTTGCCGACCTCTACGGCAAGGGCCGCACCGACAAGGCGGCGGGGGAGGCTGTTTTGCAGGTCTATGACTTCCTTCGTGCCCTGCCGGACTACGATAAAAAGCTGGACGAGATGCTGGCCCCGTGGCAGGATGAGAACGGCTTTGCCCGCACCTGCTGGCATGATATTCTGATGCAGGAGGCCGCCCGCTCTGCCCGGGCTGCGAAGGAGCTGCTCTGCGCCGCGCGGAACGACTGCAGGGAGGACTTCGTGACTGCGCAGGCCGACGCCGAGGCCAGCAAGAAGACCCCTGCCGCCAAGGAAAAGGCCGTGGCGGCAGTGAACGAGAAGTTCGCCGAACCCCTCGAGAGGCTGGAAAACTCCGCCGCCCTGCTGGGCGAGGTGGAGCGTCTGGCCGGGGCAGGGGAATGGACGCCCCTCTACGACAGGCTGACGCCCTACGTCCTCGGCATGGAACAGGCCCCCGGCCTCAAAAATATGAAAAAGCGGCTCACCGGTGAGCACAAGGACGCCGTCAAGACCCGGGCCGACGAGGCCACAAAGCTCTTTGAGAAAATCGAAGACCTCATCAGTTGCAGCCTCGACGAAGCCGAGCTTGACCGGAAAGTCGCCGAACCCTGCCTCCGCGCCCTCTTTGCCGCCGTGCGGGACTTTGACGTCCGCTTTGCGGCCCGGAAGCGGGAGAGAAGATTGCTGGAATTCAGCGACTTCGAGCATCTGGCTCTGCGGCTCCTGCGGGACGCCGACGGCCAGCCCACCGAGCTGTGTCAGGGCATCCGGCAGGGCTACGCCGCCGTTATGGTGGATGAGTATCAGGACACGAATGCCCTGCAGGACGCCCTTTACCGCTGTCTGGCCAGCCCGGCAGGGGATGACCTCTTCCTCGTGGGCGACTTAAAGCAGAGCATCTACCGCTTCCGTCAGGCGGACCCCAGCATCTTCCGGGAAAAGCTGGAGAGCTGGCCCCTCCTGCCCGGCGGCGAGGCCCGCCCCCGCCCCGAAGACGGCAGGCCCGGCGAGAACGCCATGCTGGCGCTGGACGCCAACTTCCGCTCTGCCCCGCAGGTGGTGGCGGGCATCAACTTTATCTTCGAACAGCTCATGACGCCTGCTCTGGGCGACACGGCCTACGGCGACGGCCAGCGCCTGGTCTGCGGCGCACCCGGCGCGTACGAGGGCAGTGTGGAGGCCCACTTCCTGCCCGACGATGCCGCCGAGACGGACGCACAGTATATCGCCGACCGCATCGAGGCGATGGTGGCCTCCGGCGAGCCGGTGCGGGACGGAGGTACCACCCGCCCGGTGCAGTACGAGGACTGCTGTGTCCTGCTGGCGGCGAGAGGCGACTTCCCGGCCTACGCCGAGGCTCTGACGGCCCGGGGTATCCCGGTCTACGCCGACGCCCGGGAGAACCTGCTGGACGCGCCCCACATCCGCCCCCTCATCGCCCTGCTGCGGGTCATCGACAACCCCGCGCAGGACATCTATCTCGCTGCCGCCATGCTGGGGCCGATGTTCGGCTTTACGGACGACGACCTCGTCCGTCTCCGGGCCGGGGCGCAGACACCCGATAAGCACACCCGCATCAGCCTCTACGGCGCAGTTTTACAGGCCGTCCAGAGCGGGGCGGAGGATGATTTCACCCGCCGGGTGCAGGCGTTCTACCAGCGTCTGACGGCCCTGCGCCGGATGGCCCGGAGCGTGCCGGTGGAGGAACTGCTGGAAGAAATTTTTGTTTCCACCGGCTACCTCGCCGCCCTTGGTGCCATGGAGAACGGCCAGCGCCGCCGGGAGGACGCGCGGCGTTTCGCCTCCTTCTGTGCAGGGGCGGGCGCGGGCGGCATCTCGGCCCTCGTCCGTGCCATCGATGCGGCCACGCTGGCGGGCTCCACCGGGCAGGAGACTGCCCCCGGCGGGGCACGGCCCGGCTGCGTCACCATCATGACCATCCACCGCTCCAAGGGCTTGCAGTTCCCGGTGGTGTTCGTGGCCGACACGGCCCGGCAGTTCAACGCCGCCGACACCCGCCAGCCCGTCCTGCTCCACCGCGTCTGCGGCGCGGGCCTCCGTCTCCGTCCCGAGGGCGGCGAGGGGGCCTATAAGACGGCGGCCTACACCGCCCTCTCCACGGTCCATGCCGCCGAGATGCGGAGCGAGCAGATGCGGCTTTTGTATGTGGCCCTCACCCGGGCGCAGGATAAGCTGATCTTGACGGTCCCGCTGGGCATTGGCCGGACGTCCAACCCCTTCGCCAAAGCCGCCGCCTTCCTCGCCGCCGGGGCGGGGGAGACCTTGAACGCTCAGGCGGGCAGCTTCGCCGACTGGCTGCGGGCGGCGCTCCTCGTCCACCCCAACGGCGGGCCTCTCCGCCGTCTGGCGGGGAACCTCGAGCTGCCCTTTGCGGACACCAGAAGCACCATCGCCCTCACAGTGCAGGCCGATGTCCTCCCGCCCGAAGAAGCCCCCGCCGAGGCGGAAGAGCCGCCCCGGCCCGAGGCCGACCCGGCCCTTGTGGAGACGCTGCGGCAGGGCTTCGGCTGGCGGTATCCGGCGGCAGCGCTGGCAGACATCCCGGCCAAGGTCAGCGTGACCAGCCTCGTCCACGCTGCTGAGCAGACCACCCTCGAGCGCCCGGGCTTCCTCTCGAAGGACGGCCTCACCGCCGCCGAGATGGGTACGGCTCTCCATGCCTTCCTCGAGCACGCCGACTTCGGGGCGCTGGCCGCTGTGCGGGACGCAGAGGACGACGCCGTTCTGGCCGCTGTCCGCGCCGAGCGGGAGCGTCAGGCGGCGGCGCAGCTCACGCCCCCCGCCATTGCCGGGAAGCTGGATGTCTATAAGATACTCCGCTTTGTGCGCAGCGAGGCGTTCCGCCGCATCTGCGGGGCAGAGGATGTGCTGCGGGAGCTGGCTTTTATCACGTCGCTGCCTGCCGCCGAGGTCATGGCTGCCCAGGGCCGCGCCCTGCCCGACGGCCCTGCCGCCGACGCCGGGGTGCTGGTGCAGGGCATCGCGGACATCGTCCTCGTCTACCCCGACCACCTCGAGCTTCTGGACTACAAGACGGACCGCCGCAAGACTCCTGCCGATTTCGTCCGCGCCTACCGCGCTCAGCTGGAGCTCTATGCCAAGGCCATTGAGAAGCGCTTCGCCCCCCGGCGGGTGACATATAAAGGGATATATTCGCTGGAGCTGGGGGAGCTGATTGAAGTTTAAGAATATTTTTCAAATTCCCGCATAAAAATGCTTGACAGCCTCCCCGGGGTGTGGTAGAATATCCGAGTAAAGAAAGCAGCTACGGCCTGTGCCGCGCTCGCCTTGAGGGGTAAGGATCCCCGGGCTATACCCTGAACCGATTCGTCTTGAAGACCGAATCGCGCTTTTGAGTGAATTTTGCGCGGCTGTCCCGAAACTGGGGCGGCCGCGTTTTCTATGCCAAAAAACGCAACACTATGGACTATTGTTTGGAGGTGCATTCATTATCGCTACCGCTGGAAAGTCGAAGGAACTGGAGA
>OGDF01006407.1_pt1 | contig 11735 bp, 10 predicted proteins | sample 1570141 | NCBI WGS metagenome assembly OGDF01 (sample SAMEA4370581, study PRJEB24528) | human gut metagenome | reverse complement strand
TCTCCGGGGATGAGAAGACCATCACCAAAGCGCCGGGCATCGGCAAGAAGACGGCCCAGAAGCTGATTCTGGAGCTCAAGGATAAGTTCAGCCTGGAGGAAGCCTTTGACAAACGGCTGGAGAATGCAGGCAGCGTTCCGGCCGGTTCCGGCATCATGAACGATGCCAAAACGGAGGCCGTGGAGGCTCTGACAGCTCTCGGTTACTCCAACGCGGACGCTCTCCGGGCCGTGAAGAAGGCAGCTGTCTCCGATGAGATGGATACGGAAGAGATTCTGAAAGCGGCGTTAAAAAACATGTTCTAATTCAGAGCAAAGTAGATTTTCGGTTGAAAGTGTGAGTCATGCTTGCATGAACGAGCACTTTTAACTGGAAATCTATTTGGCAAGAAGCCACATCGAGATGAAGCGAAGCGGAATCGAGATGTGCTCTGAATTGTCACGAAATATGGTATAGATAGAGGAAGCATATGGCGAAACGAATTATTACGACGGATATTACAGAAGAAGATCAGAAAAACGAGGGCTCTCTCCGGCCGAAACTTTTGAGTGATTATGTGGGCCAGGAGAAAGCCAAGGGAAATCTCAAGATCTATATCGAGGCGGCAAAACAGAGGGGGGACTCTCTGGATCATGTGCTTTTCTACGGCCCTCCGGGTCTTGGAAAGACGACCCTCGCCGGAATCATCGCTAACGAGATGGGCGTTCACATGAAGGTCACTTCCGGCCCGGCGATCGAAAAGCCCGGGGAGATGGCGGCAATTCTGAATAACCTTCAGGAGGGAGATATTCTCTTTGTGGATGAGATTCATCGGCTGAACCGCCAGGTGGAGGAGGTTCTCTACCCGGCGATGGAGGATTTTGCCATCGATATCATGATCGGAAAAGGTTCCTCGGCCCGTTCTATCCGCCTGGATCTTCCGAAATTTACACTGGTGGGAGCCACGACGAGAGCCGGTCTTCTGACGGCTCCCTTAAGAGATCGTTTCGGCGTGATTCATCATCTGGAATTTTACACGGTGGAGGAACTGAAGACGATCATCCTTCGTTCCGCCTCTCTTCTGGATGTGGAGATCGACGAGGCCGGAGCCCTGGAGCTGGCGAAACGGTCCAGAGGAACGCCCCGTCTGGCCAATCGGCTGTTAAAAAGGGTCCGGGATTTTGCCCAGGTCAAGTACGAGGGAAAGATCGATCAGAAAGTGGCTTCTTTCGCGCTGGATCTTCTGGAGGTAGATACCTGCGGTCTGGATCAGGTGGACCGGCGGCTTCTTCTGACGCTGATCGAGAAATTCAACGGCGGCCCCGTGGGTCTTGATACCCTGGCGGCGGCCATCGGAGAGGACTCGGGAACCATCGAGGATGTCTACGAACCCTACCTGATTCAGAACGGATTTCTGAACCGGACCCCGCGGGGACGGATGGCCACAGAGCTGGCTTTTCACCATCTTGGTATCGAAGCATAAAATCTTTTTTTCGAAAAATGTTGTAATCTCAGGGAATTTGTTTATAATAGTAGGAGAGAATCAACCCAAGAAAGGAAGAAAAAGGGCTTATGTCATCCAAAAATAAAACGGAGGTCCTGATTGCAGGCAAGATTTTTACCTTGAGCGGGTACGAGAGTGAGGAATACCTGCAGAAGGTTGCTACATATATTAACAATAAGATCGCGGAGTTTAAGAAGCTGGACGGCTACAATCACCAGACCAAGGAGAACAAGAGCATTCTTCTGGAGCTGAACATCGCCGATGATTATTTCAAGGCGAAGAAGCAGGTCGAGATGGTGGAGGAGGAGCTTTCCGAGAAGGACAAGGAACTCTACGATCTCAAGCATGAGCTGATCAATGCCCAGATCCAGCTCGAAAACCAGGAAAAAGACCTGGAGGCGTCGCGCAAGGAAAACACGGAGCTTCAGAAAGAGGTTGTCCGCCTGCAGACGGAAAGGGACGAACGGAACAGGAAATAAATGCAGAGGCTGTTGCATGCGCATACCGTGTGACAGCCTTTCCTTTTACTTATGCGGAGGAAGATAGATATGACAAAAAGAGCGGAATTACTGGCGCCGGCAGGATCTTTCGAGAGTATGGTGGCCGCGGTCAATGCAGGAGCGGATGCCGTCTATATGGGCGGTTCCCGGTTTGGAGCCAGAGCTTACGCGGAAAATCCGGACACGGGAAAAATGATCGAGGCGCTGGATTTCTGCCACCTTCACGGGGTAAAACTGTATATGACAGTAAATACGCTCCTGAAGGAACAGGAGATGGGAGAACTCTATGATTTTCTGGCTCCCTTTTATGAGCACGGTCTGGATGCGGCCATTGTCCAGGATTTCGGCGTATTGCGCTATCTGAAGCGCCAGTTTCCAGAGCTGGATCTCCATGCGAGCACCCAGATGACGGATCAGAGCGCCGAGGGCGCAGCCATTCTGAAAAAATTCGGCGTGACGCGGGTGGTGACTTCCCGGGAGCTGACCCTTCCGGAGATCCGGAACATCCACGAAAAAACAGACCTTGAGATTGAGTCCTTCGTCCACGGGGCCCTCTGTTACTCCTATTCCGGTCAGTGTCTTTTGAGCAGTATGATCGGCGGCCGGAGTGGAAACCGGGGCCGCTGTGCCCAGCCCTGCCGCCTGCCCTGGCATTTTTCCAGGGAGCCGCGGGGAGCGGGAGAGTATCTCTTAAGCCCCAAGGATATCTGCACTTTGAAGATCCTGCCGGAGATTCTGGAGGCCGGAGTCTATTCCCTGAAGATCGAGGGGCGGATGAAGCGGCCGGAGTACACGGCCGGCGTGACCAGAATTTACCGGAAATATCTGGATCTTCTGGAAGAAAAAGGAAAGAAAAACTATAAGGTGGATGAGAGAGATATCGAGGAGCTGATGGATCTCTATAATCGCGGCGGTTTTTCGGAAGGCTATTATAAGACCAAAGGGAATGCAGGCATGATGAGTACGTTTCGGCAGAATCATTTCGGCACGAAAGGGGCCAAAGTTCTGGCGGTACGGAAAAATCTCATCACGGCCCGGGCCCTGGAGGACCTCCATAAGGGCGACGTTCTGGAGAGCGCCACGATGAATGCGGAGATTCCGTCCGGAAGAGATTTTCAGATGAAAGCAGGCCGGGATATGCGGGTCGCTCCCGGGGAAATCCTTCACCGGACCCAGAATGCGGCTCTCCTTGCAGAGCTTTCTGCCTATCAGAATTTCGGATTTCATAGGGAAAAACTTAATGGGAAATTAAGAATCTCCCTTGGAAAACCTGTTATACTCTCACTGAATTATGGCGGATTTTCGGCGGAGGTTTCCGGGGCGGCAGCAGAACCGGCTCAGAAGTCGGCTCTCACCCGGGAAAGTGTCGAGAAGCAGCTCCGAAAGACCGGAAACACAGAATTTACCTTCGATCAGCTGGAAATCGAGCTGGATGAAGGCTGTTTCCTTCCGGTGCAGGCCCTAAAGGAGCTTCGAAGAGAAGGCATCGAGAAGCTCTCGGGGGCGGTTCTTGGAAGTTCCAGGCGGAGTTGTCCGGAAAAACTGGTTCCGGAGAGCTTTTCCGGGGAAAAAGCAGAAGAGCCGTATCTTGCTGTACTGGTTTCTGATGCCCGTCAGGCGGAGACCCTTCTGAATCAGCCGGGCATCCGGCGTTTCTATCTGGAGAGCGATCTTCTTCTGGAGCAGCCGGAAACCTTTTTTCACCTTCGGGAAACCATCCAGGGCCAGGAAAAGGAATGTTTTCTTGCGATGCCGCCCCTTTTCCGGGCAGACAAGAGAGCGCTTTTTGAGACGGAAGAGACAGAGAGGAACCTTACTTTTCAGGATGGCTTTCTTGTGCGGAACCTGGAAGAGCTGGCTTATCTGAAGGAACGGGTGCCGGGAGCGGTCCTGATCGCGGACGCGAACCTTTATTCCTGGAATCAGGAGGCCCGTACTTTCTTAAAAGAACAGGGCTTTTCGGCGGATACGGCTCCTCTGGAGCTCAACAGCCATGAGCTTTCCGGGAGGGGGCTTTCCGGCAGCGAGCTTGTGGCCTACGGCAGGGCGGCGCTGATGCTTTCCTCCCAGTGTGTGAAACGGACCACGGGAAACTGCAATAAAAAGAAAGAATTTACCTTTCTTACAGACCGGAAGGGCAAGACTTTTCCTGTCTGGAGCGACTGTTCGGTCTGCATGAATATCATTTACAATACGGCTCCGCTGGACCTTTCGGATCAGGAACAAGAGATCCGCGCGCTGGCTCCTGCGGGAATACGCCTTTCCTTTACGACAGAAACGGCAGAGGAAGCAGAGAAAATCGCCGAAACTTACGCCCGGCGCTTCCTTTTCGGGGAAGTTGCTTCTATGAAGCTTCCGGAGTTTACCCGGGGGCATTTTAAACGGGGAGTGGAGTAGAAAAATCATGACAAAACTGATTATTGACATTTCTAAGTATGTTCTGCTGGTGCTCATCGCTCTTTACGCGCTGCAGAGCTATATCATTTTCAAAAAAAAGAATGAGGACGCGAGGGAATTTCTGTTCCTGAGACAGAATGTTCTGATGTTCGCCATTCATTTTATCGCCTTCACGGTGTTTTACCTGAAGATGGATGAGTCCACGCTCTTTTATTTTTACGGAGCCCAGGCGATCTATCTGGGAGCGGTGCTGGTGCTTTTCCGGAATCTTTACCCCAGGGCTTCGAAGCTTCTGGTCAACAACATGTGCATGCTGATCACGATCGGCTTTATCATGCTGACCCGTATCTCTTACGACCAATCGATGAAGCAGTTCAAGATCCTGGCGATCGCCACGGTGGCGGCCCTGATCATTCCAATCCTGGTCAAAAAGCTGAAATTTCTGGATAAACTGGGCTATATTTACGCGCTGGGCGGTATCGGCCTTCTGGGCGTGGTGCTGGTTTTTGCAAAGTTCAGCTACGGTTCCAAGCTGTCCCTGAGCATCGGCGGCTTTACGTTCCAGCCTTCTGAGTTTGTAAAGATCATCTTTGTCTTTGCGGTGGCAAGCCTTCTGGCGAAAGCGACCGACTTTAAGCATGTGGTCATCACGACGGCCATCGCCGGAGCCCATGTGCTGATCCTCGTGGTCTCCAAGGACCTGGGAAGTGCGCTGATCTTCTTTGTGACGTACCTTGTCATGCTTTATGTGGGTACCAGAGACTGGCGGTATCTCTTCCTTGGTATTGCGGCGGGAGTTATCGCTTCCGTGGCTGCCTATTTTCTTTTCAGCCATGTGCGCGTCCGTGTTCAGGTCTGGAAGGATCCTTTTGCTTCTTACACCGGAGACGGCTACCAGGTGGCCCAGTCCCTTTTCGCTATCGGTGCGGGCGGCTGGTTTGGAACGGGCCTTTACCAGGGTTCTCCGACGATGATTCCGATTGTGGAGCAGGATTTTATGTTTTCTGCAATCTGTGAAGAGCTGGGCGGTTTCTTTGCGATCTGCCTGATCCTCATCTACATGAGCTGCTTTATCATGTTCGTGAACATCGCCTTCAAGATGGAAAATAAATTTGCAAGACTGGCTTCTCTGGGGCTTGGCTGTACTTTTTCCGTGCAGGTCTTCCTGACGGTCGGCGGAGCCATGAAGATGATCCCCTCTACCGGTGTGACTCTTCCGTTTATCAGTTACGGAGGAAGTTCCATCATGAGTACGGTCATTATGTTTGCCATCGTTCAGGGCTTCTACATCTCCCGGCGCGAGGAGCGGGGAGAGTACCCCGACGGGGAATACGGATATTACGACGAATATGGAAATTTTTACCCGGGGCCGGACGGCTACGCTCCTTACGGGTATGATGAGAACGGCTGTCCCTATCCGTATCCGGAGGACGGCCACGAAAACGGCTATCCTTATGAGGGAGACGGCTATGGCTATCCGGAAAATGGATATGACAACGGTTATCCTTATCAAGAAAATGGTTACATGCCCTATCAGCAGGTGGGTTACGACGAGAATTTTCCGGACCCGCAGAACTCCGGCCCGGATCTTTATGCGCCCGACCGGGGTTACGGAATGAATGAATACGATGAGGAGACAGATGGCAGTGAGGAGGAATCCAATGAAAAAGAAAGACATAAATTCAGCTTACGAAGAAAATCCCGTTGAGGATTCCCCTGCGGAGGAACCCTCCGGGAAAAAGAAAAAAGGAAAAAAGAAGAAACAGGAAACGGAAGGCGCTCCTGAGTCCAGAAAAGAGCAGAATAAGGTCTTTGTGAAGGCCAGCTATTTCTTTGTGCTGATGTTTTTAAGCCTCTGCGGTTATCTGGTCTATTTCAACATCGCGGACCGGGAGAGCATCAACAGCAACAGTTATAATACCAAACAGGACACCAAAGATAACATGGTGATCCGCGGAAATATTTATTCCTCTGACGGAGAGATTCTGGCCACCACCAATGTGGCGGAGGATGGCAGCGAGACCAGAGAGTATCCTTACGACCGGGTTTTCGCCCATGTCGTGGGCTATGCCAGCAACGGCCGCTCCGGTACGGAATCTACCTATAATACAGAGCTGACTTCCTGCCATGCCTCTCTTTTTGAGCAGATCAAAAACGAGGCCCAGGATGTGAAAATTCAGGGAGACAGCGTGAATTTAAGCCTGAGCACATTGCTGCAGCGGGCTGCCTATGACGCTCTGGGAAATTACCGGGGAGCAGTGGTGATTATGGAGCCTTCCACAGGTCGGATTCTGGCCATGGTCTCCAAGCCGGATTTCAGCCCGGCTTCTATCTCAGCCGACTGGGAGTCCTTAAATGATGAAAATTCCGGAAGTCCGCTTCTGAATCGTGCAGTGCAGGGACTTTACCCGCCGGGGTCCACCTTCAAGATCATTACGACGCTGGCTTACATGCGTCAGCACCCGAACGATTATCAGAACTTTGTCTTCAACTGCGAAGGTCTGGTTACAAGAGATGACGTGAGCATCACCTGTTACGGCGGTTCCGTCCATGGAATGGAAGATCTGGAAACTGCGTTTAAAAATTCCTGTAACGGCGCTTTTGCCACGATTGGAACCGAGCTGGATAATGCGGAGTTCAAAAAGATCTGTGAATCCTTTGGTTTCAATAAGGATCTCTCCATCAACATGGCTTCTGCGGACAGCCGTTTCACTCTGGCGGAGGACGCTTCCTACGGTGAGGAGATGACGACTGCCATCGGTCAGGGCGATACCTTGGCAACGCCGCTTCAGATGGCTTTGGTGGCCTCAGCTGTGGCAAATGGCGGAACTCTCATGAAACCCTACTATGTGGACAGCATTTCTACCTATGACGGGGATAAGGTGAAAACCTTCAAACCTTCCAGCTATGCCACCGTGATGTCTGCGGACGAGGCGGAAACCATCGGAAATTATATGATCACCACGGTGCAGAGCGGTACGGCCAGCGCCCTTTCCGGAGCTTCCTATACGGCAGCAGGAAAGACAGGTTCTGCCGAGTATGATACGGCCTCTGGCGAGCGCGGTACTCATAGCTGGTTTGTGGGCTACACGAATGTGGACAATCCGGAACTTGCCATCGCTGTCATCGCTGAGGACGGCGGTTCCGGAAGCAGCACGGCGGTTCCGATTGCAAAATATATTTTTGATACTTATTATCAGAATAAGTACGGCTATTGATGAGGAGGAAAAGCCGGGGTTGACTGAATGAACGCAAAGAGTTATACTTAAATCAGTTTTATCATGCACAACGCATAACAGGAGGAATTGCAATGATTGAGGCAACGAGCTGTGGCGGTGTGGTCATATTTCGGGGCAAAATCCTGCTTCTGTACAAGAGTTACAAGAACAAGTACGAGGGCTGGGTTCTGCCAAAAGGAACTGTAGAGGCTGGTGAAGAGTATAAGGACACAGCAACGAGGGAGGTGCTGGAGGAGACAGGCGTTCACGCGTCGATCATCAAATATGTTGGCAAGAGCCAGTATACATTTAACGTGCCGGAAAACACGGTGTCCAAGGATGTACACTGGTACCTCATGATGTCAGACAGCTATTACAGCAAACCACAACGTGAAGAATATTTTGTGGATTCGGGCTATTATAAGTTTCATGAAGCCTATCACCTGCTGAAATTTTCCAACGAGAAACAGATACTGGAACGTGCATATAATGAGTATCTGGACCTGAAAAAGAGGAATCTCTGGGGAAGCAGAAAATATTTTTAAGAGGAGGAACTGCTGCACCGGATCGTAGGACCGGGTGCGGCAGTTTTTCTTTTAAAAAGTAGTGGAAAAAACAGGAAAATCTGTTAGAATAAGGAATAGTGATTGGAATTTATGGAAATGATCCATAAAAGGAGGCAGGACCGCAGGGTCGAAAGGAAGATTCTATGAAATGGTATGGAAAGCTTTATGTAGGCCCCGAGGCCGCGAAAAAACAGTCGAAGATCATCTGGAAGCTGAAATGCGGCGCTGGAATGCTGAATATCTATCTGGTGACGCTGGCCTCCAACGGAAAAGATCTCTTTGATATCCTGCCTTCCCATCTTCTGAAACAGAAAGCATTAAGAAGGAATCTTCCCATGATCGTCGGTATCGCCGTGGGTTATGAGGAAGCTGTGGATCTGGTGGTCGGGATTGTGGAGGAAACCATCCAGAAGACCGGCGGCACCGACGTGAGGCAATATCTGAAAGACAAGCTTGAAAAAGAAGGATCGTGAGACATGCTACATATCATTTTGGTTATACTGAAAGCAGTGGGAATCCTGTTGGCGGCAGTCCTGCTCCTTCTCTTGCTGGCCCTGCTGCTTCTTCTGTTTGTACCCCTGCGCTATGAGGTTGCCTTCCGGCATACGGAGGAAGATACCTTTGTCAGGGGAAAAGTGAGCTGGCTCCTTCATCTGGTGACGGCGAGAATCTTCTATGAGAAGCCGGATGGAAAAGGGCTGTCGGTGAAAATAGGAGGCTTTCAGCTGATTCCGAAGAAGGGGAAGGAGCCGAAGCCCGTGAAAAAGACATCGCCTAAGAAAACCAGGGCAGAGAAATCGGCTGCGGTGCCGAAGCCGAAGGCGGAGGAAGCCCGGAAGAAACCTGCGGATCAGTCGAAGAAACAGGAATCCAAGCAGACAGAGATGGAAAAACCCGTACCAGAACGGATTCCGGAGAAGAAAATATCCGTACCTGCGCCTGAACCTGAAAAATCCCAGGAAACATCGGTAGCCGTGCAGCCGAAACCGGAGCCAGTGCAAGAAACGATATCAAAAACGGTTTCCAGAACAGAGCCGACACCGTCACCGGAACCTGCAGCTGAGCCAGTTACCACTCCCCGGAAGGCCATTTTCTCGCGCCTGGGCGAAAAGCTCCGCGAGATTCCGGAATTTTTCAAGAAGCTCCGGGCGGTCATCCTGGCCATCGGCCAGCTGCTCAAAAAGCAGCTCGACCGGATCAAAGCGCTTTTTCATTCCCTGGCGGAGTTGAAGGCAAAAATCGACCATTATATTGAGATCTGGCAGGAAGAGGAGACGCAGAACCTGATCCGTTCCGTGAAAGGTTATCTTTTTTATCTGCTTCATCATATCCGGCCACGAAAAGGAAAAGGCTATCTGAAATATGGCCTCCCGGACCCGGCGATTACGGGGCAACTCACAGGTTTTCTCTATGTGCTGCGGCCCCTGGCTTTTTCCAAACTGGCTCTGGAGCCGGTCTTTGAGACAGAAGAGATTGTTCTGGAGGGAGACCTGGTGATCAAAGGCCATGTCCGGCTGGTTCATCTGGCCTATGTTGGTTTGAAACTTCTTTTTGATAAAAATTTGAAACATCTCAGACAGAGACTGAAAGAATAGGAGGAGATAAAAATGGCAGACGAAAGTAAAAAGAACAATTTCCAGAATACGGTAGATTCTCTTTTCAAAGGAATGGACGGTTTTATGACCACGAAGACCGTCGTGGGAGATGCGATTACCGTGGGTGACACGATCATCCTTCCGCTGGTGGACGTTTCCTTCGGCATGGGAGCTACAGCCAAGGCAGAAGGTGTGAAAAGCGGCGGAGGCGGCGGCATCGGCGGAAAAATGACCCCCAGCGCAGTCCTTGTCATCAAAGACGGTGCGACGAAGCTGGTGAACATCAAGAATCAGGACAGCATGACCAAGATCCTTGATATGGTGCCGGATTTCGTCAATAAATTTACCTCAGGTTCCGATGCAGATCCCGCAGAGAAAGCAGAAACAGAGGAATAAAAAAGAAAGACAGCGCCTGAAACCTGCCGAAGCTGGCAGCGCCGGGAGCTGTTTTCTTTTTGCCAAAGCATGAAATCTCAGGAAAAAGCTGCATATACTGTAGGAAAGAGGGAACTGAGGCGAAAATATGAAACGGCTGACCGGCTATACCATGTTCTGGATCGGAATCGGGATCCTGATTTCATTTTTTTTGCCGGGGACCTTTTCGGCGGTGGTTCTGACTGCTTTTCTGCTGATTGTGGGCTACTGTCTTTTCTGCGGATGAACAAAGGAGAATATCATGAAAGTACAAAGAAAAGCTGTCTTTTGGGGGCTCCTGTTTTGGATTCTCCTGGCTCTGGGCGGAAGCGTGCAGGCGGACGAGGGCGGCTATACCATCACGGATTACGATGTGAAAGCCATCCTTCACACGGACAATACCATCGATGTGACGGAGCGGATCGGCGTCTATTTTACGGAAGAGCGCCATGGCATTTATCGGAATATTCCCATGGAGATGACGGTAGTCCGGGATATTTCCAAAAAACAGGACAAGAGTGAGGAGAAGATCTTCCGTTACGGAAATAAGATCCGAAACATTCAGGTCAAAGGCGATGAATTTACCGCCAGCCGTCAGGGAGAGGATGAGGTCATCAAGATCGGCTCCGAGGATGAGGCGGTGATCGGGGCGAAGACCTATGTGCTCACCTATACTTATGTGATGCCGGACGACCGGATTCCTTACAGCGATTTCCTCTATTATTCGATTCTTGGGTCTGAGACGGAGGTGCCGATCAATCGTTTCACTTTTCGGCTGACCTTTGAAAAGCCTCTGACGGACGCTTCGCTGGAGGCTTTCCTGATCTACAGCGGAGACCCGGGTGAAAAGAAAAATATGCTGAAAGTTTCCTACGAGCTCAACGAATACGGCGTCAGCGGTCAGGCGGAGAATATCGGAGAGAACCAGGCGGTGACAGTTTTTACGAACCTGCCGAGAGGCTACTTTAAAAATGCTTTCAAGCTTTCAGCCGCTTTTCCGGAGACGATGTTTGCGCTGACAGCCATTTTGTCTGTTCTTTATCTGATCTTATCCCTGATTTTTCGGAGTCGTGCGAAGTTCGGCCGGGTGGTTTATTATCCGCCGGAGGAGATGGACAGCGCCAAAGCAGGGGCAATCTATCGCGGCGCCGTGCGTTTTACGGACCTGCTTTCTCTGATCCTTTACTGGGCCCAGCAGGATTATGTGGAGATTCATGGCCGGAAGAAGAAAAAGACGGAGGGGATCCGTCTCGTGAAAAAGAAAGAACTTCCGGAATCCGCTCCGGCCTATCAGAAGACGATGTTTGAGGCTCTTTTCCGGGATGGAGCGGAAGAAGTCTATACGCAGAAGCTGCCGGAAGGTTTTGAAAAATACCTCCGGAAAGCCTTAAAAGAACTGGAAAAAGAGTTTAACGGGGAAAAAGATCTGGGCCTTCGGAAATTTCTGGACTGGATAGCGATGATACTTGTCTCTGTGAGCTTCGGCATTTTTATCGGCGGCTCCAGTGCTGTTTCACTGAGCGACCATATGGTCTTCGGAGTCTTTGGGGGCATTGTAATCT
>OGDF01006400.1_pt1 | contig 11750 bp, 9 predicted proteins | sample 1570141 | NCBI WGS metagenome assembly OGDF01 (sample SAMEA4370581, study PRJEB24528) | human gut metagenome | reverse complement strand
CCGGATGAGAAAGGTCGTCGTCGTCCGGTTGAAACCAATGAAACAGTAACACTGCTTGTAGACAGCCTGATCACCGCCATTGGTGAACAGCAGGATACTGAAGCCCTGAATGCGATGGGCGTGCCGCTGGACAAAAACGGCTGGCCAGACGTCGACCATAATGGCGAAACTCGTCTGACTGACGTCTTTATGATCGGCGACGTACAGCGCGGACCATCCTCCATTGTCGCTGCTGTCGGAACCGCGCGTCGGGCGACCGATGCCATCCTTAGTCGGGAAAATATCCGTTCCCACCAGAACGATAAATACTGGAACAACGTCAATCCGGCGGAAATCTATCAACGTAAAGGCGATATCTCTATCACGCTGGTGAACAGTGACGATCGTGATGCGTTTGTCGCGCAGGAAGCTGCTCGCTGCCTTGAATGTAACTACGTTTGCAGCAAGTGCGTGGATGTCTGCCCGAACCGCGCCAACGTCTCCATTGCGGTCCCAGGCTTCCAGAACCGTTTCCAGACGCTGCACCTCGACGCTTACTGTAACGAATGCGGCAACTGCGCTCAGTTCTGTCCGTGGAACGGTAAACCATACAAAGACAAAATCACCGTCTTCAGCCTGTCGCAAGACTTTGATAACAGCAGCAACCCAGGCTTCCTTGTGGAAGATTGCCGGGTACGAGTACGTCTGAATAACCAAAGCTGGGTGTTAAACATCGACAGCGAAGGTCAGTTCAACAACGTACCACCGGAGCTGAACGATATGTGCCGCATCATCAGCCATGTCCACCAGCATCATCATTATCTGCTGGGCCGCGTGGAGGTGTAATCATGTTGATTCTGAAGAATGTCACCGCAGTGCAGTTACACCCGGCGAAAGTGCAGGAAGGCGTTGATATCGCTATCGAAAATGATGTGATTGTCGCTATCGGCGATGCCCTGACGCAACGCTACCCCGATGCCAGCTACAAAGAGATGCATGGTCGGATTGTGATGCCGGGAATTGTCTGCTCGCACAACCATTTTTACTCGGGGCTTTCCCGCGGAATTATGGCAAACATCGCCCCCTGCCCGGATTTCATAAATGCCGCTTATTTCAGCAGTTTTTTCAGATACTGCCCCGTATAGGACTGCTCACACGCCGCGACCTCCTCCGGCGTGCCGCTGCACACGATGGTGCCGCCCCCGTCGCCCTGGAAGCGATTAAGAGCGGATGTACATCGGTTATCGATCACCATGCCTCTCCAGCGTATATCGGCGGGTCGCTCTCCACATTGCGCGACGCATTTTTAAAAGTTGGCCTGCGCGCAATGACCTGTTTTGAAACTACTGACCGTAACAACGGCATCAAAGAGTTGCAGGAAGGTGTAGAAGAAAACATCCGCTTTGCCCGTCAGATTGATGAGGCGAAGAAAGCAGCAACCGAGCCGTATCTGGTGGAAGCACATATCGGTGCTCACGCGCCGTTTACCGTGCCAGATGCCGGTCTGGAGATGCTGCGTGAAGCCGTGAAAGCCACAGGTCGTGGTTTGCATATTCACGCTGCGGAAGACCTTTACGACGTTTCCTACAGTCACCACTGGTACGGCAAAGACCTGCTGGCACGACTGGCGCAATTCGATCTCATCGACAGCAAAACGCTGGTCGCTCATGGGCTGTACTTGTCGAAAGATGACATCGCCCTACTCAATCAGCGCGATGCGTTCCTGGTGCATAACGCCCGTTCAAACATGAACAACCATGTCGGCTACAACCATCACCTTAGCGACATCCGCAATCTGGCGTTGGGAACGGACGGCATTGGTTCGGACATGTTTGAAGAGATGAAATTTGCCTTCTTTAAACATCGCGATGCGGGTGGTCCGCTGTGGCCTGACAGTTTTGCCAAAGCCCTGACTAACGGTAACGAACTGATGAGCCGCAACTTTGCCGCGAAATTTGGTCTTCTGGAAGCCGGTTACAAAGCCGATTTAACCATTTGCGATTACAACTCGCCGACGCCGCTGCTGGCAGACAATATCGCCGGGCATATCGCTTTCGGTATGGGCTCAGGCAGCGTTCACAGCGTGATGGTCAATGGCGTGATGGTCTATGAAGACCGTCAGTTTAACTTTGATTGCGATTCCATTTATGCACAAGCCAGAAAAGCCGCTGCCAGTATGTGGCGTCGGATGGATACGCTGGCATAAATGACAGATGCCCTCTTCCCGCAGGGAAGAGGGTTAAATAAGGAAAGAAGATGATTGAACAATTTTTCAGGCCCGACTCTGTCGAACAGGCGCTGGAACTGAAGCGCCGCTACCAGGATGAAGCCGTCTGGTTCGCCGGGGGCAGCAAACTCAACGCTACACCAACCCGTACCGATAAAAAGATTGCCATTTCCTTACAGGATCTGGAACTGGACTGGGTTGACTGGGATAACGGTGCACTGCGGATTGGTGCAATGTCTCGCTTGCAGCCACTGCGTGATGCGCGATTTATTCCTGCAGCACTGCGTGAAGCCCTCGGTTTTGTTTACTCACGCCATGTTCGTAATCAGTCGACCATTGGTGGTGAAATCGCCGCCCGGCAGGAAGAGTCGGTGCTGCTTCCTGTCCTGCTGGCACTGGATGCTGAACTGGTTTTTGGCAACGGCGAAACGCTGTCAATCGAGGACTACCTGGCCAGCCCATGCGATCGCCTGCTAACCGAAATTATCATTAAAGATCCGTATCGCACCTGTGCGACCCGCAAAATTAGCCGTTCTCAGGCAGGTTTAACCGTCGTGACGGCAGCCGTTGCAATGACAGACCACGACGGTATGCGAATTGCGCTGGATGGCGTCGCCAGTAAAGCACTGCGTCTGCACGATGTCGAAAAACAAAATCTGGAAGGCAATGCACTTGAACAGGCTGTCGCCAACGCCATTTTCCCGCAGGAAGATTTGCGGGGCAGCGTGGCCTATAAACGCTATATCACGGGAGTTCTGGTAGCCGACCTGTATGCCGACTGCCAACAGGCTGGGGAGGAAGCCGTATGATCATCCACTTTACTTTAAATGGCGCGCCTCAGGAGCTAACCGTTAATCCAGGCGAAAACGTGCAAAAGCTGTTGTTTAACATGGGAATGCACTCTGTACGCAACAGTGATGATGGCTTCGGGTTTGCCGGTTCTGACGCAATAATCTTTAACGGTAATATCGTTAACGCGTCCTTGCTTATTGCCGCACAGTTAGAGAAGGCAGATATTCGTACCGCAGAATCTCTGGGCAAATGGAACGAGTTAAGTCTGGTTCAACAGGCAATGGTTGATGTTGGCGTGGTGCAGTCTGGTTATAACGATCCAGCTGCAGCTCTGATTATCACGGATCTTCTCGATCGCATCGCCGCACCTACCCGCGAAGAGATCGACGACGCGCTTTCTGGTTTGTTCAGCCGCGATGCAGGCTGGCAACAATACTATCAGGTCATTGAACTGGCGGTTGCTCGTAAAAATAATCCGCAGGCCACCATTGATATCGCTCCGACTTTCCGTGACGACCTTGAAGTCATTGGCAAGCATTATCCTAAAACTGATGCCGCGAAAATGGTGCAGGCGAAACCCTGCTATGTTGAAGACCGCGTAACGGCTGACGCCTGCGTCATTAAAATGTTACGTAGCCCACACGCTCACGCACTGATTACTCATCTGGATGTCAGCAAAGCTGAAGCCTTACCGGGCGTCGTTCACGTTATTACTCACCTGAATTGCCCGGATATCTACTATACCCCGGGGGGTCAGAGCGCACCGGAACCGTCACCGCTTGACCGCCGTATGTTCGGCAAGAAAATGCGTCACGTCGGCGATCGTGTTGCTGCGGTGGTCGCAGAAAGTGAAGAAATTGCGCTCGAAGCACTGAAGCTCATCGACGTTGAATATGAAGTGCTTAAGCCGGTAATGTCGATCGACGAAGCAATGGCGGAAGATGCGCCTGTCGTGCACGATGAACCGGTGGTGTATGTTGCTGGTGCGCCAGATACTCTGGAAGACGATAACAGCCATGCAGCCCAGCGCGGCGAGCATATGATCATTAACTTCCCGATCGGTTCTCGCCCCCGCAAAAATATCGCCGCCAGTATTCATGGTCATATTGGCGATATGGACAAAGGCTTTGCCGATGCCGATGTGATCATTGAGCGAACCTATAACTCAACGCAAGCGCAGCAGTGCCCGACTGAAACACATATCTGCTTTACTCGTATGGACGGCGATCGTCTGGTTATCCACGCCTCCACCCAGGTACCATGGCACTTACGCCGCCAGGTCGCGCGCCTCGTGGGCATGAAACAGCATAAAGTTCATGTCATTAAAGAGCGAGTCGGCGGCGGTTTTGGTTCCAAACAGGACATCCTGCTGGAAGAAGTGTGCGCCTGGGCAACCTGCGTGACCGGGCGTCCGGTACTGTTCCGCTACACCCGTGAAGAAGAGTTTATTGCTAACACCTCTCGTCACGTCGCGAAAGTCACCGTCAAACTGGGAGCGAAAAGAGATGGTCGCCTGACAGCAGTGAAGATGGATTTCCGCGCCAACACTGGCCCTTACGGCAACCACTCACTCACCGTACCATGTAACGGACCGGCGCTGTCGCTGCCGTTATATCCGTGCGATAACGTCGATTTTCAGGTCACCACCTACTACAGCAACATTTGCCCAAATGGTGCTTATCAGGGTTATGGCGCACCGAAAGGTAACTTCGCTATCACCATGGCATTAGCGGAACTGGCTGAACAGTTACAGATCGACCAACTGGAAATTATCGAACGTAACCGGGTACACGAAGGGCAAGAGCTGAAAATTCTCGGTGCAATCGGTGAAGGTAAAGCGCCGACCTCCGTTCCTTCCGCCGCCAGCTGTGCACTAGAAGAGATCCTGCGTCAGGGTCGCGAGATGATCCAATGGTCGTCACCGAAACCGCAAAATGGTGACTGGCACATCGGTCGCGGCGTCGCCATTATCATGCAGAAATCGGGTATCCCGGATATCGATCAGGCTAACTGCATGATCAAACTGGAATCGGACGGCACCTTTATCGTTCATTCTGGCGGTGCGGATATTGGTACTGGTCTGGATACTGTAGTGACGAAACTGGCAGCAGAAGTGCTGCACTGCCCACCGCAGGACGTGCATGTTATCTCCGGTGATACCGATCATGCGTTGTTTGATAAAGGCGCATATGCCTCGTCCGGTACTTGCTTCTCAGGTAACGCGGCGCGTTTGGCAGCGGAAAATCTGCGGGAGAAAATTCTGTTCCACGGCGCGCAAATGTTGGGTGAGGCAGTGGCAGATGTTCAACTGGCAACGCCGGGCGTCGTGCGCGGCAAGAAAGGCGAAGTCAGCTTCGGGGATATTGCTCATAAAGGCGAAACCGGCACCGGCTTTGGTTCACTGGTGGGAACTGGCAGTTATATCACGCCTGATTTCGCCTTCCCGTATGGCGCAAACTTCGCTGAAGTTGCCGTCAACACGCGTACGGGTGAAATCCGCCTGGATAAATTCTACGCCTTGCTGGACTGCGGTACACCGGTCAACCCGGAATTAGCATTGGGACAAATCTACGGTGCTACCCTGCGAGCTATCGGCCACAGTATGAGCGAAGAGATCATTTATGACGCCGAAGGTCACCCGTTAACGCGTGATTTACGCAGTTACGGCGCACCGAAAATTGGTGACATTCCGCGTGATTTCCGCGCTGTGCTGGTGCCGAGCGACGATAAAGTCGGCCCGTTCGGGGCGAAATCGATCTCGGAAATCGGTGTAAATGGCGCAGCTCCGGCGATTGCTACCGCAATTCACGATGCATGCGGCATCTGGTTACGCGAATGGCATTTCACACCGGAGAAAATACTCACTGCGCTGGAAAAAATATAAATATGGCCGCTTCGGCGGCCTGTTTCTCTGTTTGGACGATGACTAAATAGTGACTGCGAAAATGAGATAAGCCGTTCTCAAGGCGTCCTGCGCCCCAAATTCGTGGGAATTTATTTTACTAATTCAGATGATCAAATTTACTTTAAAAGGAGTGAAGGGATGTCTGATATAAACAATGCAGGTTCTGACCTTATATTTGAACTGGAGGATCGCCCTCCCTTTCATCAGGCTCTCGTTGGTGCCATTACCCATCTGTTGGCAATTTTCGTTCCGATGGTAACCCCCGCGTTAATCGTGGGGGCGGCCTTACAGCTTTCCGCTGAAACAACTGCCTATCTTGTTTCTATGGCGATGATCGCCTCTGGTATTGGTACCTAGTTACAAGTAAACCGCTACGGCATCGTCGGTTCTGGCCTACTCTCAATTCAGTCAGTCAATTTTTCATTTGTTACGGTCATGATTGCGCTGGGCAGCAGCATGAAAAGCGACGGTTTTCACGAAGAGTTAATCATGTCGTCGCTTCTCGGCGTCTCCTTCGTTGGCGCATTTCTGGTTGTCGGATCTTCATTTATCTTGCCCTATTTACGTCGGGTTATTACGCCTACCGTCAGCGGTATTGTGGTACTGATGATCGGCTTAAGCCTGATTAAAGTCGGCATTATCGATTTTGGTGGAGGATTTGCAGCCAAAAGCAGCGGTACGTTCGGCAATTACGAACATCTCGGCGTTGGTTTATTGGTTTTAATTGTGGTGATCGGCTTTAACTGCTGTCGCAGTCCGTTGCTACGCATGGGAGGGATCGCCATTGGGCTATGTGTCGGCTATATCGCATCGTTATGCCTGGGCATGGTGGATTTCAGCAGTATGCGCAATTTGCCGTTAATCACCATCCCGCATCCGTTCAAATACGGCTTTAGTTTTAGCTTCCATCAGTTCCTGGTGGTTGGCACGATTTATCTGCTTAGCGTGCTGGAAGCAGTCGGCGATATCACCGCCACGGCAATGGTTTCCCGCCGACCCATTCAGGGAGAAGAGTATCAGTCCCGACTGAAAGGCGGCGTGCTGGCAGACGGTCTGGTTTCTGTTATCGCCTCCGCTGTCGGGTCATTACCCTTAACCACGTTTGCGCAAAATAATGGGGTTATTCAGATGACTGGCGTCGCTTCACGTTATGTCGGGCGAACCATCGCGGTAATGCTGGTTATCCTCGGTTTGTTTCCGATGATTGGCGGCTTCTTCACGACCATTCCCTCGGCAGTTCTGGGAGGCGCAATGACGTTGATGTTTTCCATGATTGCCATCGCTGGGATTCGCATAATCATCACCAACGGTTTAAAGCGCCGAGAAACACTTATTGTCGCCACTTCTTTAGGTTTAGGACTTGGCGTCTCCTACGATCCCGAAATTTTTAAAATATTGCCAGCCTCTATTTATGTACTAGTTGAAAACCCTATTTGTGCTGGCGGGTTAACTGCGATTTTATTAAATATTATCCTCCCTGGTGGCTACCGACAGGAAAACGTTCTGCCTGGTATTACCTCAGCGGAAGAGATGGATTAACAGTAAAGGAGTCAATGATGTCAGGAGAACACACGTTGAAAGCGGTACGAGGCAGTTTTATTGATGTCACCCGTACGGTCGATAACCCGGAAGAGATTGCCTCTGCGCTGCGGTTTATTGAGGATGGTTTATTACTCATTAAACAGGGAAAAGTGGAATGGTTTGGCGAATGGGAAGACGGAAAGCATCAAATTCCTGACACTATTCGCGTGCGCGACTATCGCGGCAAACTGATAGTACCGGGCTTTGTCGATACACATATCCATTATCCGCAAAGTGAAATGGTGGGGGCCTATGGTGAACAATTGCTGGAGTGGTTGAATAAACACACCTTCCCTACTGAACGTCGTTATGAGGATTTAGAGTACGCCCGCGAAATGTCGGCATTCTTCATCAAGCAGCTTTTACGTAACGGAACCACCACGGCGCTGGTGTTTGGCACTGTTCATCCGCAATCTGTTGATGCGCTGTTTGAAGCCGCCAGTCATATCAATATGCGTATGATTGCCGGTAAGGTGATGATGGACCGCAACGCACCGGATTATCTGCTCGACACTGCCGAAAGCAGCTATCACCAAAGCAAAGAACTGATTGAACGCTGGCACAAAAATGGTCGTCTGCTATATGCGATTACGCCACGCTTCGCCCCGACCTCATCTCCTGAACAGATGGCGATGGCGCAACGCCTGAAAGAAGAATATCCGGATACGTGGGTACATACCCATCTCTGTGAAAACAAAGATGAAATTGCCTGGGTGAAATCGCTTTATCCTGACCATGATGGTTATCTGGATGTTTACCATCAGTACGGCCTGACCGGTAAAAACTGTGTCTTTGCTCACTGCGTCCATCTCGAAGAAAAAGAGTGGGATCGTCTCAGCGAAACCAAATCCAGCATTGCTTTCTGTCCGACCTCCAACCTTTACCTCGGCAGCGGCTTATTCAACTTGAAAAAAGCATGGCAGAAGAAAGTTAAAGTGGGCATGGGAACGGATATCGGTGCCGGAACCACTTTCAACATGCTGCAAACGCTGAACGAAGCCTACAAAGTATTGCAATTACAAGGCTATCGCCTCTCGGCATATGAAGCGTTTTACCTGGCCACGCTCGGCGGAGCGAAATCTCTGGGCCTTGACGATTTGATTGGCAACTTTTTACCTGGCAAAGAGGCTGATTTCGTGGTGATGGAACCCACCGCCACTCCGCTACAGCAGCTGCGCTATGACAACTCTGTTTCTTTAGTCGACAAATTGTTCGTGATGATGACGTTGGGCGATGACCGTTCGATCTACCGCACCTACGTTGATGGTCGTCTGGTGTACGAACGCAACTAATAATAAAACTTTAACATCCTCGTGAGGACATCATTATGTCTGGAGACATCCTACAAACACCGGACGCACCAAAGCCACAGGGCGCGCTGGATAATTATTTTAAAATTACCGCTCGTGGCAGTACCGTTCGTCAGGAAGTACTGGCTGGCTTAACGACCTTTCTGGCCATGGTTTATTCCGTTATCGTCGTTCCGGGAATGCTGGGCAAAGCAGGTTTTCCTCCCGCAGCTGTGTTTGTTGCCACCTGTCTGGTCGCGGGCTTCGGCTCGTTGCTGATGGGGTTGTGGGCCAATTTGCCAATGGCGATTGGTTGTGCGATTTCCTTGACGGCATTTACCGCATTCAGTCTGGTACTCGGGCAACAAATTAGCGTTCCTGTCGCACTGGGCGCGGTCTTTCTGATGGGCGTCATCTTCACCGCTATTTCCGTAACCGGTGTGCGTACCTGGATCTTACGTAATTTACCGATGGGTATCGCTCACGGTACAGGTATCGGTATCGGCCTGTTTCTGCTGCTGATTGCTGCTAACGGTGTGGGTATGGTTATCAAAAACCCGATTGAAGGCTTGCCAGTGGCGCTCGGTGCGTTTACCTCCTTCCCGGTGATGATGAGCTTGCTGGGGCTGGCGGTCATCTTCGGTCTGGAGAAGTGCCGCGTACCCGGCGGGATCTTGTTGGTGATTATCGCAATTTCGATTATCGGCTTAATCTTTGACCCAGCGGTGAAATACCACGGTCTGGTGGCGATGCCAAGTCTGACTGGCGAAGATGGTAAGTCTCTGATTTTCAGCCTCGATATTATGGGCGCACTCCAGCCAACCGTACTTCCGAGTGTACTGGCATTGGTGATGACCGCAGTGTTCGACGCCACTGGCACCATCCGTGCCGTCGCCGGTCAGGCGAATTTGTTGGATAAAGACAACCAGATCATCAATGGCGGCAAAGCCCTGACCAGTGACTCAGTAAGTTCAATATTCTCCGGTCTGGTGGGCGCAGCGCCCGCAGCGGTTTATATCGAATCAGCGGCAGGAACCGCCGCCGGGGGTAAAACAGGGTTGACCGCAACCGTAGTGGGGGCGTTATTCCTGCTGATTCTGTTCTTATCACCGCTGTCATTTTTGATCCCTGGTTACGCCACTGCACCCGCTCTGATGTACGTGGGTTTGCTGATGTTAAGTAACGTCTCGAAGCTGGATTTCAACGATTTTATTGACGCAATGGCTGGCCTGGTGTGTGCCGTGTTCATCGTTCTGACTTGTAATATCGTTACCGGTATTATGCTGGGCTTTGTGACACTGGTCGTAGGCCGTGTCTTTGCTCGCGAATGGCAAAAGTTGAATATTGGTACGGTGATCATTACTGCCGCACTGGTCGCATTTTACGCGGGTGGTTGGGCAATCTAATAGATTCTCCGCGCCTTTCAGCGCGGAGATTTCTTTCACAGAGGATTCTCACCGCTGGCAACAATACGCTGCTGGCGGACTCGCCTGAGTTCTCTTTCAGTAAGCAACTGCAGCGCCTGTGTCGGGCAAGATTCAACACAGGCTGGCCCCTCTTCCCGCTGTTCACAGAGATCGCATTTCACAATTTGTTGTCGGGTATCCCCCGGCAACGACTGAATGGTGATCATTCCAAACGGGCACGCACTGACGCAACTCTGACAGCCAATACAACGGGCAGAATTGGTCTGCACCACCTGCTCGCCCATCGTCAGCGCCCCCACGGGGCAAGCGCCAACACAAGGGGCGTTTTCACACTGATGGCACATCACCGGCGCACTGATGCTGTCCAGTCGCTGTACCTTCAGCCGGGGTAAAAAGACATCGGCATTCAACTCCTGTTCTGAAGGGTGAGCGACCACACAGGCTACTTCACAAGTACGGCAGCCAATACAGTCAGCCGGATTAACGATAATTAACGATTTCATCACGATGCCTTCGTATCAAACAGAGTTAACATATCGCGCGCCGCCTGCCTTCCTGCGGCCATTGCAGTGACAACCAGATCCGCGCCATGAACTGCATCACCACCAGCAAAGACTTTTTTCAGATGCGTCTGGGTAGGTAAATACCCGACGTCACCGGTTTGAATCAGGCCCCATTTATCGAGTTTAATTCCGCTGCCCTGCAACCACGGCATGGCATGCGCCTGGAAACCAAAGGCCATAATCAGAACATCGGCGGGCAATTCAAACTCTGAACCCGCTACCGGACGAGGACGACGGCGACCATCCGGCCCCGGCTCACCCATGGCGGTACGAATCAGGCCCACCGCAGTTAAACGCCCATCTTCGTCACAAGCGATATATTGCGGTTGAACATTGAACTGAAACTCGACACCTTCCTCGCGCGCATTAACCACCTCTTTGCGCGAGCCCGGCATACTGACTTCATCACGACGATACGCGCAGGTCACGCTGGCGGCATTGAGGCGGATGGAAGTCCGCAAACAATCCATTGTCGTATCGCCACCGCCCAATACCACGACTCGCTTACCTTCCACGTCCGTCAGCGGATACTCTTCAGACTCCGGCAATTCCATGAGCTGGCGGGTATGGGCAGTCAGGAACGGTAGAGCCTGAATGACACCGGGCGCATCTTCATGCGGCAGATCTGCTCGCATCATCCCGTAAGTCCCCACGCCGATGAAAACTGCATCATATTCAGAAGTTAAATCGCTAAAGGTAATATCGCGGCCAATTTCACAGTTAAGATGAAAGTCGATTCCCATTGCGGTGAATATCTCTCGCCGCTGGCTTAATACCGTTTTATCGAGTTTGAAAGGAGGAATGCCAAAAGTCAGCATACCGCCAATTTCTGGATGGCGATCAAAGACATCAACCTGAACTCCCGCGCGCGCCAGAATATCAGCACACCCTAACCCTGCTGGCCCAGCGCCAATCACCGCCACTTTTTCGATACGGGGAACAACTTTGCTGACATCGGGACGCCAGCCCATCGCCAGCGCGGTATCG
>OGDF01006392.1_pt1 | contig 11766 bp, 7 predicted proteins | sample 1570141 | NCBI WGS metagenome assembly OGDF01 (sample SAMEA4370581, study PRJEB24528) | human gut metagenome | reverse complement strand
CGCAGTTCTCCGACGGGTCAGAAGCAGACACCGCCATTCTGGTGGGGCAGATTGCGCCCTTCCTGACCTCCATTTCCGCGCTGGAGAGCACCGAGGACGGCGAAGTGCGTCTCTCCTTCTACGCAAGCGAAAACGGTCGCCTGACGCTGGGACTGTGGGGCGCAAGCTGGTCGCTGCTGGAGAACATTGACATTTCCGCCGGCACGAACGAAGTGACGGTGGACGCAACCGCCCTTTCGCCGGACACCGTCGCAATCAGCCTGACGCTGACGGACGACACCGGCTACTGCTCGAACGAGGAGCATGTGGCAGTGAATCCGGCATCCTTCGGCATCCTGCCGACGGCGACCCCGACTGCCGAGCCATCCCCCACGCCGACGGCATCCCCCACGCCGACGCCGTCCCCCACGCCGACGCCGTCCCCTACGCCGACGGCAGTTCCGACGCCATCCCCCACGCCATCGCCCTCGCCCACACCCTCGCCCACGCCGACCCCGAACATCACCTTCACGCCGTCCTACGGCAGCCCGTATGAATTCCCGTCCGACGCGCCCGCGTCCTACTGGAACACGCCGATGGACTACACGGACGAAGCGGCTGTCTGGGCGATGCTGACCGCGCCGATGACGGTGGTCAAGGGCGACGGCCGCACGCAGGTGCGCATCCGCAAAGAACCGGACAGCAAGAGCGCCGCCATCGGCATCCTGACCCGCGCGACGCAGGGCATCCGCGTGATTGAGACGCTGGACAACGGCTGGTCGCTGATTGAGTGCTACTCCTCCTCCTTCGCGGACAACACGGTGAAGGCGTGGAACCTGCTGGTGCAGGGCTACGTCGAAACGAACACCCTGACGACCGTGGAGTGGGACAGCAACGACAAGTACGGCTTAGTGGTGGACAAGCTGACGCAGCGCCTGTACATCTACGAGGACGGGCATCTGATTTCGACGCTGCTTGTTTCCACGGGACTTGCGAACGCGAAGCAGCCGTTTAACGAGACGCGCTCCGGCGAGTACATCATCGGCAGCTTCACGGGCGAATTCACCAGCGGCAACCTCTACTGCGGCATGGGGCTGCGCTACAACGACGGCGACCTGCTCCACGAAGTGCCGCACACCAAGCGCGCCGACGGCTCAAAGTCATACGCCTACAACGAACCCAAGCTCGGCACGCGCGCCAGCCACGGCTGCATCCGCGTTCAGCGCCTGCGCAACACGGAGGGGCTGAACATGAAGTGGCTGTGGGACAACCGGAAGCATCTGGGCCGCCTGGTCATCTGGGAGGACTGGCAGGGGCGGCAGATTCCGATTCCGGACGACGACACCGTGCTGTACTACAACCCCAACGGCGGCTCGTACTACCACCGCGCCGACACCTGCTACTCTGTGACGAAGGACAACGTGACGTTTGAAGCCTTCACCTATGCGCAGCTGGACGAAGAACCGTACAGCAAGCTGGATTTCTGCCCGTACTGCGCGCCCGCGATGCGCAAGGCGGACATTGAAGCCATCAACGCCCAGTACGTCTTCGGCGGCGACCACGACCCGATTCTCACCGCCGCGCGTCAGCCCTATTTCGACTATATCGCCAGTCTCGATCCGCCGGAAGCGACCGAGACCCCGGCGCCATGAGGTAACGCATGAACATCGTCGATTACGTCATCATCGGCATCATTGGCATTTCCGTGCTGTTCGGGCTGTATCGCGGCTTCATCGCCAGCGTGCTGAACATGGGGTGCGGGCTGATGTCGTTCCTCGCGTCCTTCTGGGTCAGCCCAAAGCTCGCCGCCGCCGTGCAGTCCAACCAGTCTTTTCTCAACATGCTGCTGCACTACACGGATGCATCCAGCCGCATCGGCGACCTTGAAACCGCCATCACGAACGTCGCGACGCTCACCAGCCAGAGCATCAACAGCATTCTGGAGAAGGTGAACCTGCCCGCGCCGCTGGACACGCTGCTGCGCGTGAATCTGGAGAACAACGTGTACGCCTCGTCGGGGCTGTCCACCGTCTCCGATTACGTCAGCCAGACGATTTTGCAGGCAAGCATCAACATCATCTGCTTTCTCGTCAGCTTTTTGGTGCTGTACATTGTCCTCGCCATCGTGCTGAACCTGCTCAAGGCGGTGTTCCGCTTTCCCGTCCTCAAGCAGCTCAACGGCTTGGCGGGCGGCGCGTTCGGCTTCCTCCGCGGATTGCTCGTCTGCCTCGTGCTCTTCACGCTCGTTCCCCTCATGCAGACGGTCATCCCGCTGGACATGGTGAACGACCTGATTGCCCAGTCAACCCTCGCGCCGATTTTCTCCAACGGCAACCTGATTCTCGCCATCATGAACGGCAAGTTGTAAAATTTTTTGCGGAAGAAGGAAACGAAACGGCGTTGACGAACGTCTAATTACATGGGGGAGACGCAAGGGGCGTTGCCCCTTGACCCCTTTTCGCGATTGCGTTGGGCACTTTTTCATACTTCTTCCGCGTGTTTATCCACAGGATACCCACACGTTCCCCTGCTTCCCTACTTGCAGCAAAAAGCAATCAACATCGGAAAAAAATCCCCTTGCAACCCTAACGACAAGCCTTCAAGGAGGTGCAACAACCTTGAAACCCACCCAGCGCATCGGCGCAATGCTTCTCATCAGCAGTATGCTGCTGACAGGCGTTTCCGTGGCGGAAGAGCCGTCGAATCCTCCCGCAGCGACGGAAGCGTTGCTGACTGCCGCTCCGACGGAAGCGCCGACCGCGACCCCCGCGCAGGAGCAGCCAACGGAACAATCGGCGGATGTGCCGACCGCGACGCCCGCTCCCGAAAAGCCGACGGACGAGCCGACCGCGACCCCCGACCCCGAAAATCCGACGGATGAGCCGACCGCGACGCCCGACCCCGAAAATCCGACGGATGAGCCGACTGCGACACCTGACCCCGAAAATCCGACGGATGAGCCGACTGCGACACCTGAAATTCCGGCGTGCGACGTGGAAGGGTGCGCGCACATTTCGCAGGACGAAAACGGGCTGGATTACCCGTTGTGCCGTTACGGGCGGTACCTGCTGGACGAAGAGGACGCTTACAGCGTGGCGACGCTCTCCAACGATTTGCGCATTGTTGACCTCAACCGCGCCGACGTGACGTTCTACCGCAGCGGTCAGTACGCGCTGATTGGCGACCGCAAGGGCGCGACGGTGCGCGTGGTGAAGAACCGCGCGGCAATTCTGGAACTGCGCGGCGCGTCCATCGACACGCTGACAGTGGAAGCGAACGCCGTCGTTTACATCCGCGCGGCGGACAATTCGCTGGCATCTATCAAGAAACTGGAAGTTGCATCCGGCGCGGCGGTGATTTTCTCCGAGGGCGGCGCAATTTCGATTGAAACGGTCAACAACAAGGGCGACATTTCCGTCGAAGGCACGAACCTCTTTGCCGATTTGACGGAAATGAACGGACGCGCGCGCTATGCGTTCTCCGCGTCCGGCGTGCAGAGCGTCCTCGTCGAGGGCGAAAGGTACGCATGGGCTGTCACGCCCGATGCCGACGGCAAGCTGTATCTGTGGCTGAAGCGTCCGGGCGAGGGAATGCAGTGGACGGCGACCGTCACGGAAGGCACGATGACCCTCCGCCAGACCGCCAAGGCCCCCAGCGGCGACGCGGGCAGCATCACCCCCGGCGAGCGCAACACGCTCAAATCCGGCACGGTGTACACGCTGTCCGGCGACATTGCCGAGGGTACGGTGCTGGAAATTATGGAAAGCGGCGTGACGGTCATTCTCGACGGCACGACGAGCGCGGGTACGCTGATTGAGGCGGGCGCGCCGTATGACCTGATTGTGCGCGGCGACACGATTCTGGACGGCCGCGGGCAGATGCCGCTGATGGGCAGCGCGCCGAAAATCACGGTGGATGGGCTGCTGAGCGTGCAGGGGCAGCTGCCGAACGGAACGAAGGTGCTCTCCGGCGTGGTGATTTGCTCCGACGCGCCCGACGGCTACACGGCGTGGGCCATTTCCGTCCCGCTGGCGCGCCAGAAGGTGACGCTGGACGGTACGGCGATGCCCCTGCTGATGACCCCCGCGGGCGAGCTGCTCCTCCCCGCCCTTGCGGATGACGCAACCTACTCCATCAGCGCCGACGCGGACACCATCGTGATTGAGACCGTCCACGCGCAGGTGCTGACGTTCAACCTGTCCGAAAATGCGCCGAATGCCGACGCGGGCGACGCAAGCCGCTTCATCGTCAACGGGCAGAACGGGTATCTGGACGGCGTGATTCACTCCTCCGGTGCGGCGGCGAGCGCGACCCTGCGCAATGTGCAGCTGAACAGCGCTTCGAGCGTCCTCCGCGTCGAAAACGGCGCACTCTCCGCGACGCTGACGGGCAGCTGCGCACTGCTCAGCGACGGCGCGCCGATTGCACTTGACAACGCGCAGGTATCCCTGAATGTCGAAAGCGGACGTCTCGTGCTGCGGAATCAGAACGACCTGACCGGCATCACCCTGCGCGGCAACGTGCGCGTGGAACCGGAAAGCGACGCGCCGCACACCGTCGTCACCATCCGCGACGCGCAGGGCAACCCCGTGCCGAACAAGGCGCTGACCGTCGTCATCGGCGGCAGCCAGTACCGCTACACAACGCACTTTGACGGAACGCTGCAGCTCTGGGGCTTCGGCGACCTGACCGGGCAGGATATTGCCGCCACCGACGGCGAAACGGTGTACTCCGCCGTCATCGCCGGAAAGTCGAGCAGCGCCGTGACCGGGCTGGAAATCAGCGACATTGCCGCCACCGACAACGAGGACGGCACGCTGACCATCACCTTTAAGACCACGGGCGCAAAGAGCGCGGGCGTGCAGGTGTACGCGGGCGAAGCGCCTGCCTCCATGCCCGACACCTACCGCGCCGACGCCAAGCAGTACGCTGCGGACGGCAATACCGTCACCATCAGCGGACTGAACACCGGCGACGTGGTCATCTACCGCGTGTACGCGTCGGCGGAAGAGAACGTCGCGCTGACGGAAAGCAACGCGGACGGCTTCTCCTTCAGCGAGGAGTGCTTCCACGTCCACCGCGTCAAGTGGGTGCCGAGCCGCACCGCGAACACCACCTACAACGCCATGACCTACCGCCCGCGCATGACCCTGCCTGAAACGGCGAGCATCACCTACTCCGGCAACAACCTTGTCGGCGGGCTGCCCTTCTACGTCGGCAGCTACGTCATGCACGTCAAAATCCCCGAAGGCGACCCGATCTATCTGCCGGGGACGGTGGATGTCGCCTTCAGCATCCAGAAAATCCCGCTGACCATCTGCCCCGACGCGAATCAGCAGAAGAACGAGGGCGAGGCTGACCCGGCACGGTTCACGTTCACGTCGATTGGGCTGCTGGATGGCGACGTGGTCAGCGGCATCCTGAAGCGCGAACCCGGCGAGGAAGCGGGCAACTACAACTTCGTGCTGACCGGGCTTTCCGCGGCGGATTACTACACGCTGCGCCTGATGGACGACGCGCCGCAGTTCACCATTCTGCCGACCGAGCCGTCTTGGTGGGGCGGCGGCGGCGAACGCCTGAACCCAGTGCAGCAGGTGATTGAGCGCTCCGACGGGCGGAAGATGTTCGTCACCATTACGACGCAGGAGCAGCTGGTACTCTCTTACAGCGAGCTGGGCAGCGTCGTGCGCAACACGGCGGACGACCAGCCGCGCCCCTTCACCCCCTCGCTGACGTGGAACAAAAAGACGGACGAGGTGCTGCTGCGCATCAGCGCGGAAGCCGAGCTGAACAAGGACGCAGGCTACGTCACCGACTCCTACGGCAACCCGGTGTACGGCGCGCGCACACTGCGCTTCGGCTACATGAGTCTGCGCTACATGAACAACGCCGGCATTGACGCTATCAGCTTCTCCAACAAGAACGCCGCGGTCATCCTGCGCCTGTCGGACTTCCTCTCCGCGGACATGGAGAAAGCCATCAAGCAGGCGGGCGGCAACCTGACGACGACGCTCTTCCGCGTGACGATTGAGCCGGTGGATCTGCCGGACGGCGCGGTCACGGGCGGCTGGAACATCCGCACGGAAATGGTGATTGACCGCAAGCCCACGGATATCAGCGGTCTTTTGCCGAACGCGCAGGTCGCCGTGGACATGGAGGTTGTCGCAAAGCTGCTGACGAACCTTGACCGCTACGACGAAAAGACGTTTGACAAGCACTTCACCCTCCGCCGCGATGCGCAGACGCAGGAAAGCGTATTCATCGCGCCGTATCAGGACGACGAGCTTGAGAAAGTCGCCTACCCGAGCGTGCTCTTCGCAAGCCGCTATCTGCTCATGCCGCTGGCGGAAAGCGGTGTGGTGGATGTGGTGATGGTGCCGATTGAGGAAGACGCAGCGGACGGTTCTGTCGGGTAACGGATTCCAGACACAGCAAAGCCCGCACGGGGGATTGGACCTCGTGCGGGCTAACTTTATGCGGTTAGTCAATCGACATTCTGACGCGCTCCAACACGTCTTGCAGCAAGTCCTCCGGCAGTGTTTCCACGCAGACTGCGCCGCGCGCCTGATAATCCAGCGACTTGACGTGTTCGCAAAGGATTTCGCCCTGCGTTCTCGTTCGTCCATCCAGCGGAACATGCATCGGGTAATCCTTCGTTTTGCTCGTAATCGGGCAGACAATCGCCATATGCGTATAGCGGTGGAAGCTGGCATTGCTGATAACCAGTGCTGGGCGGCGACCGCCTTGCTCATGCCCTGCCTGCGGATTGAAATTCATGACGACAATGTCGCCTTGCTTCGGTTGGTATGCGCTCATCAGTCCAGTACCTCCAGCCCAACATCCGCGCCGGTGTCAATTTCCATCGGCTGATAATCGCCCTCATACCCAGCAAAGAGTTCGTCGAGCGTTTGCGGACGGCGCAGTTTGCGGAGAAGAATGGTTTCCTTATCAGCAATCAGTTCTACCTCGTCGTTTTCGCATAAATGCGCGGCAAGCATCACACTTTTGGGGATGCGGATGCCTTGGCTGTTGCCCCACTTAGTGATTGCGCTAACGGTCATCACGATTCCTCCCTTCGTTGTCGTACGATAATAGTATATACGAAAGTATAGCCGTTTGTCAAGAGAAACTCAGCGAAAAGCGTTATTTTCACACAAACGCGCCCTCCCCCTTCACGCACTGCGAAGAGGGAGGGCGCATTCATTTCCGGGAAAATCCTTACTCCTTCCCGCCGCCGACCGCAACGCCAGCAATGATGAACTTGCTGAGGAAGAGGTAGACGATGATGACGGGGAGAATCGAGAGGGCAATCATCATATAGACCTGCCCCATGTCGAACTTCAGGAAGTCGGCGCTGCGGAGCTGAGCAATCAAAATCGGCAGCGTCTTTTTGTTCGCGGAGTTCAGAATCAGGGCGGGGGTGAAGTAGTTGTTCCACGCGCCGACGAAGGTGAAAATCGCCTGAACCGCCAAAGCGGGCTTAATCATCGGCAGAACGATGCGGTTGAACGTGCCGAACTCGCTGCTGCCGTCGATGCGGGCGGCTTCGATGACCTCCAGCGGCAGACTCGCCTGCATGTACTGGTACATGAAGTAGAACACCGCTGGGCTGGCGATAGACGGCAGGAACAGCGGCAGGAGCGAATCCTTCAAGTTCATCTTGCCCATCAGCTGCACAAAGCCCAGCGCGGAAACCTGCGTCGGCATCGTCATAATCAGCAGGATGAAGGTAAGGGCGAGCGCGCGCCCCTTGAAGCGGTACGCATGAATGCCGAACGCCGTCAGCGCGGAGAAGTAGCACGCAAAAATCGCCGTCATGGCGGAAACGATGAGCGAATTGCGCATACCGGAGATAATCGGGATGTTCGCGTTGTTTATCACCTGCGTGAAGTTGTTGCACAGCGACGTCCACGAACCCGGCAGGAACGAGAAGCCCTTCTGGATATCCGCGTGCGGGCGGGTTGCGTTGATGATGAGGACGTAGAAGAAGAACAGGCACAGCGCGCAGAGCAGAATCAGCACCGCATACGCCACAATGCGCCGCGCGGTCAGCACCGCATGGGCGCCGGTCTGCTGGTCTTTTGTCTTGGGCTGCACTTTCATCGTTGCCTGACTCATGCCGCTTTGCCTCCCTTCACAGCCTTCGCCGCTTTCACGGGCTTGGGCTTGCGTTCATCATCGCCGCGCGTCGTGCGCATGATGACCACGCACAGCACCGCGCAGATAACAAACATGATGGCGGACACCGCGCCCGCACGGCCGTAGTTCTTCGACGTGCCGATGAAGTTGTTCAGATACATGACGACGGTCATGGAGGAGCGAACCGGGTCGCCCTTGCCGTTGGTCAAAATCTGCGGAACGTCGAACATCTGCAGGCCGCCAATGAGGGACGTGACGAGCGTGTAGACGAGGATGGGGCGAATCAGCGGCAGGGTAATCTTCCAGAACGTCTGATTCGGGGTCGCGCCGTCAATCTGCGCCGCCTCGAACATGGAGGGGCTGATGCCCATCATCGCCGCCATCAGGATGATGGTGGTGTTGCCAAACCACATCAGGAAGTTCATCAGCGCGACGAGCGAACGTGTGCCCCAGATATTCGAGAGGAAGCGGATGGGTTCGCCGCCGAGTGCCTGAATCATGTTGTTGACCGGGCCCTGATCAGCGAAGAGGGCGAAGAACAGCATGGCGAACGCGGACGCCATAATCAGGTTGGGCATGTAGATGACGGTCTTGAAGAAGCCTTGGCACTTCAGCTTCAGGCGGTTATCGGTGAACCACGCCGCCAGCAGAAGCGAGAAGACAATCTGCGGGATGAAGCCCATCAGCCACATGATGATGGTGTTGCCGAAGTATCTGGGCAAATCCTTGGAGAAAACGTACAAGTAGTTCGTCCAGCCGACGAATTTCGGGCCGACCTGAATCAGACCGCCCTGCTTGAAGAAATACTCAAAGAAGCTGTAATAAATCGTCGAGACGAGCGGATAGAGCTGGAACAGCGCAAACACGATGAAGAACGGCGCGATGAACACATAGCCCCATTTGGCATAGCTGACGGAGCGGACTTTCTTTTTTGCTCCCTGCATCCGGAATCACCAATCCTTCCTACGTTCGTTTGCCCCAATGATGACCTCTGGCATCCGGCGGGCGTTGGGATTTCGCTGCCAGAGGTCACCATTGGAACAGAATACAATTCTTCTTCGTAAAGCAAGCAGGGACGGGCGCAATGCCCGCCCCTGCCGCTTGGTTTGTGATGCGAATTACTCCGCGTCCGGCCACTGGAAGTTCACCAATTCCGGATACTTTTCGGAGATGATGCTCTCGAACTGCGCCTTGGCTTCGTCGATGGTGGCGTTGCCGTCGAAGTAGTTCTTGAACGCGCCCTGGAAGGATTCGTTCAGACCCTGGTCATAAGCAGAGATGTTGCTCATGTCGATCTTCGGAGCCGCTTCCGCGAACAGCGCGATGTGGTTCTGGCCGCCGAGGAAGGCAGAGGAGTAGTTCTGCGCCAGCTCGTTCATAGCCGCCACGTTGTTGGTGTAGTCCTGCGTGTCCTCGGTAATCTTCTTGGCGATCGCCGCGTCGCAGGTCAGCTTCTGCATAACGTCCTTGATGGTCGCCACGTTGTCGGTGCCAGCAGCCGCGCAAATCCAGGTGCCGCCCCAGTAGTAAGCCTGCGGGCCCTGGCAGACCGCGTAGTCGCCATAAGCGCCGTTGCCGACTTCTTCCTTGCCGCCGTTGGCGACGGAAGTTTCCAGAGAGTTGCCCAGCAGGGTGAAGTTGATGCCCCAAGTGGAGTAGAAGAAGCCGAAGACCTTGCCGGTCGGGCCCTGATCAGCCGCCCAAGTCGCGTCCCACAGGGAGGACTTGTGGTTGTAGCCCTTGTCGGTGTACAGCTTGGTCTGGTCAACCCACTTCATCAGGTTCGCGTCAACGACCACGGTTTCGCCGTCGTCAGCAACCCACGGAGCGGACACGTTGTTGGAGAAGGTGCGGTACGCATCGTCGTAGCCGGAGAGCATGTAGTAGCCCTTCGCAGCCGCCTGCTCAGCGACAGCGTTGAACTTGTCCCAGTCAGCCAGCGCTTCCTGCACTGCATCGGGATCGTCGGTGCCCAGCACGTCCTTGGCGATGGAGCGGCGATACGCGAACAGGCCGGGGGTCGCCTGCCAGGTGACAGCCTTCAGCTTGCCATCAGCGGAGGTGGCGATTTCCTGCGTGTACTTGTACTGGCCGCCCAGATCTTCGTCCGTCAGGCCGATGTCCGCCTTCACGTCCAGCGTGTAGGGGGAATCGACGTACTTCAAAGCGTAGTCAGCTTCGATCAGGAAGATGTCGATCTTGTCGTCAGCCGCGGCGGATTCCTGCGCGCGCAGGGCTTCGTCCAGCTTGTTCTGGTAGTTGTTGCCCTCGTTGGGGTTGATCGTCCACTTAACGATGGTGCCATCGTTCAGGGTGGTGGTGGACTTATCCTCAGCAATTTCCTTCACTTCGGGATAGTAGGCGTTGAAGCGGCTCTGGAATTCATCGTTCCAGCACCAGATGTTCAGCACCTTGCCCTCGGCGGTTTCCGCCGATGCCAGCGTGGCCGGAACGACCATCATCAGGCACAGAAGCAGAGCGACGAGCTTTTTCATAGGATTTTCCTCCTCTTTAATGGGCGGGTTGTACCCGCTATATTTCCAGCGGCTTCCCTGCCGCGGGAATACGATGTTGGGTGATTTTTTCCGCCTCCTCTTGCGGAAAAAATCAGCTGTTGGCGGCGTCTGCCTTCACCGGGCAGATGCCCATGGATTCGCCCTCCAGCAGCTTAACCGGAATTGTTGCGGTTTCGCTGCCAGCGGTGCGTGGGTTCTCGATGCGGTCAATCAGGAATTCCGCCGCCTGTGCGCCGATGCGCTTGGTATCCTGCTCGATGGTGGTCAGCCGCGGCTGAAGCATCTGCGTCAGGCGGATGCCGTCGTATCCAGCCAGGGACAAATCCTCCGGCACGCGCAAATTCAGCTGTTTTGCTGCCTGCATCGCGCCCAGGGTCGAGTGGTCGTCCGGCAGCAGGATGCACGTCGGCGGGTCAGGGCGGTTCATCAGGTTCAGCACCGCCTGCATACTCGTGGCGGGGTTGTCGTAGAGCGCCTCAACGACGAAGTCCGGGTTCACGTTCAGACCATGCTCCTGCATCGCGCGGTAGAAGCCGATGATGCGGTTCTCCGTGACGGAGGATTTTTCGCCGTGGACATACGCGATTTTGCGGTGTCCCTTCTGATAAGCAACATCCACCAGCAGCTTGAGTCCGCCGATGTTGTCCGACAGCACGCACGAGCGGTTGTTGAAGCTGTGGTCGATGGTGACGACGGGCAGATTGCTGTCCACCAGCTCAATGACCTCCGGCGCGTAGAAATCGGCGCAGACGACGCACACGCCGTCCACATTGCGGTATCGGCAGTGCTCCAGATAGGTCATGCCCGTCCACCCGATGTGGTGGTTGATGAAGGTGATGTCGTACCCGCGCTTCTCCCCCGCCGACTTGAACGCATCCAGCACGGAGGCGAAGAAGCTGTGCGTCAGACCCGTGCCGCGCTTTTCTTGGAACAGAACGCCCAAGTTGTAGGAGCGGTTGGTTTTGAGCGTGCGGGCGATGGCGTTGGGGTAATAGCCGATTTCACGCGCCGTGCGCTGCACGAGTTCGCGGGTTTCGAGGCTGATGTCCGCGTAGTTGTTGAACGCCTTGCTGACAGTGGAGATGGACAGGCCGCACTTTGCGGAAACATCCTTGATGGTCACGGCCATGGG
>OGDF01006387.1_pt1 | contig 11774 bp, 10 predicted proteins | sample 1570141 | NCBI WGS metagenome assembly OGDF01 (sample SAMEA4370581, study PRJEB24528) | human gut metagenome | reverse complement strand
GCCATGGCGCGGACGGCATCGGCCCCCAGCGCCCGCGCCTGGGAGCCTAATTCCTCAAAGGCGATCTCCCGTGCTTTACGCAGTTCTTTTTCATACGCACCGGAACGTCCGCCAACGATATCGCGGATACCGGCAAAGAAATCACGGAAAATATTGGCACCTAAAATCGCTTCGCCGGTCACCACACCGCAATATTCAACGATGATCTGGCCTTCCAGAGTTGGGGTTGTAGAAAATTGCATGATCGATCTCCTTGTTTGTTAAGCCTTCGATCTCTAAAGCATTATCAGACTGATACGCTATTATTGAAAGGATATCATTATTATCGTAGAACGCTTTCAGAGCGATCGCTTATAAGGAAATCATTATGCGCTACAGCAAATTGACAATGCTTATCCCCTGCGCACTGCTCCTCAGTGCCTGCACCACAGTCACTCCAGCTTATAAAGATAACGGCACACGCAGTGGTCCTTGCGTTGAAGGAGGCCCGGATAACGTGGCCCAGCAATTTTATGACTACCGCATTTTGCACCGCAGCAACGACATCACCGCCTTGCGCCCTTATCTGAGCGACAAACTGGCGACACTGCTTAGCGATGCCTCCCGGGATAATAACCATCGGGAACTACTGACCAACGATCCATTCTCCAGTCGCACAACCTTGCCAGAGAGCGCCCGTGTTGCCAGTGCCTCAACAATCCCGAATCGTGATGCGCGAAATATTCCTCTGCGTGTGGATCTAAAACAGGGTGATCAGAGCTGGCAGGATGAAGTGTTAATGATTCAGGAAGGCCAGTGTTGGGTGATCGACGATGTACGCTATTTAGGCGGCAGCGTTCATGCCACGGCGGGTACGCTCCGTCAGTCCATCGAGAATCGCTAACGCCTTGATCAACCAATAAACCCCGTAAATTGTCCGGCATTTCGTGAGGAATGCCGACATTTATGCTCACCGACCACCGCCCCCGTTATTTTGTGCTATGTTTATTGAATAATGCGCTTTGCTTTTAACTTTTAAAGCATAAATATTGCATAATTATTCTGTCAAAGGTACTATCTTCGACCTCAATAGCTATCAGACTGCCAGTATACGAGTGTCAATGAGTATTCAATTAAACGGCATTAATTGCTTCTACGGCGCGCATCAGGCGCTGTTCGATATCACGCTGGATTGCCCACAGGGCGAAACGCTGGTGTTACTTGGCCCCAGCGGCGCGGGTAAAAGCTCGCTGCTGCGTGTACTCAATCTGCTTGAGATGCCGCGCTCCGGTACGCTCAACATTGCAGGCAACCATTTCGATTTCACCAAAACCCCCTCTGACAAAGCGATTCGCGATTTGCGTCGTAACGTTGGCATGGTGTTTCAGCAATACAACCTGTGGCCGCATCTGACCGTGCAGCAAAACCTGATTGAAGCGCCCTGCCGTGTACTGGGGTTGAGTAAAGATCAGGCGCTGGCCCGTGCAGAAAAACTGCTGGAACGTCTGCGTCTCAAACCTTATAGCGATCGTTACCCGCTGCATCTTTCTGGTGGTCAGCAGCAGCGTGTTGCTATTGCCCGTGCGTTGATGATGGAACCGCAGGTACTGCTGTTCGATGAACCGACCGCCGCACTGGACCCGGAAATTACGGCACAAATCGTCAGCATCATTCGTGAGCTGGCAGAAACGAATATTACCCAGGTGATCGTCACCCACGAAGTTGAAGTGGCGCGTAAAACCGCCAGCCGAGTGGTGTATATGGAAAATGGTCATATCGTAGAACAAGGCGACGCGAGCTGCTTTACCGAGCCGCAAACCGAAGCATTTAAAAACTATCTCTCTCACTAAGATTCGGGATAACAACAATGAAAAAAGTTCTGATTGCCGCGTTAATTGCAGGTTTTAGTCTTTCCGCCACAGCTGCCGAAACCATTCGTTTTGCTACCGAAGCCTCCTATCCTCCGTTTGAATCGATTGATGCAAACAACCAGATCGTTGGTTTTGACGTCGACCTGGCACAGGCACTGTGTAAAGAGATTGATGCAACCTGTACTTTCTCTAACCAGGCGTTTGACAGCCTGATCCCAAGCCTGAAATTCCGTCGCGTAGAAGCAGTGATGGCGGGCATGGATATCACTCCGGAGCGTGAAAAGCAGGTACTGTTTACCACCCCGTACTATGACAACTCTGCCCTGTTTGTGGGTCAGCAAGGCAAATACACCAGTGTTGATCAGCTGAAAGGCAAAAAAGTCGGCGTTCAGAACGGGACGACACACCAGAAATTCATTATGGATAAGCACCCGGAAATCACTACCGTTCCGTATGACAGCTACCAGAACGCAAAACTGGATCTGCAAAACGGGCGTATCGACGGCGTCTTCGGTGACACCGCAGTGGTCACTGAGTGGCTGAAAGATAACCCGAAACTGGCGGCGGTGGGCGACAAAGTGACCGATAAAGATTACTTCGGCACTGGCCTCGGCATCGCGGTACGTCAGGGCAACACTGAGCTGCAGCAGAAACTCAACACTGCGCTGGAAAAAGTGAAGAAAGATGGCACTTACGAAACCATCTACAACAAATGGTTCCAGAAGTAATTCCTGATGAATGAATTTTTTCCTTTAGCAAGCGCCGCCGGGATGACCGTCGGCCTTGCCGTTTGTGCATTGATTGTCGGGCTGGCGCTGGCGATGTTCTTTGCGGTATGGGAGTCGGCAAAATGGCGTCCTGTCGCGTGGGCAGGTTCAGCGCTGGTAACCATTCTGCGTGGCCTGCCAGAAATTCTGGTGGTGCTGTTTATCTATTTCGGCTCCTCGCAGCTGCTGCTGACGCTTTCGGATGGCTTCACTATCAATCTTGGGTTCGTGCAGATCCCAGTGCAGATGGACATTGAGAACTTCGACGTTAGCCCGTTCCTTTGTGGTGTCATCGCTCTGTCACTGCTGTATGCCGCCTATGCCTCGCAAACGCTTCGGGGCGCGTTGAAAGCGGTGCCGGTGGGTCAGTGGGAGTCTGGTCAGGCGCTGGGGCTGTCGAAATCGGCTATCTTTTTCCGTCTGGTGATGCCGCAGATGTGGCGTCATGCGCTGCCTGGCCTCGGTAACCAGTGGCTGGTGCTGCTGAAAGATACCGCGCTGGTCAGTTTGATTAGTGTGAATGATTTAATGCTGCAAACAAAAAGCATCGCTACTCGTACCCAGGAACCATTTACCTGGTACATTGTGGCGGCGGCGATTTACCTGGTGATCACCCTGCTCAGTCAGTACATTCTCAAACGCATTGACCTGCGCGCGACACGTTTTGAGCGGAGGCCCAGCTAATGTTTGAGTATTTACCCGAACTGATGAAAGGGCTACACACCAGCCTGACGCTAACCGTTGCCTCGCTGATTGTGGCACTGATTCTGGCATTGATTTTTACCATCATCCTGACGCTGAAAACGCCGGTGCTGGTGTGGCTGGTGCGGGGTTATATCACGCTGTTTACCGGTACGCCGCTGCTGGTGCAGATCTTCCTGATTTATTACGGGCCGGGCCAGTTTCCGACTTTGCAGGAGTATCCGGCACTGTGGCATTTGTTGTCAGAACCGTGGTTATGTGCGCTGATTGCGTTATCGCTGAACAGTGCGGCGTATACCACGCAGCTGTTTTACGGTGCAATTCGTGCGATCCCAGAAGGTCAGTGGCAGTCCTGTAGCGCCCTGGGAATGAGCAAAAAAGATACGCTGGCGATCCTGCTGCCGTATGCCTTTAAACGCTCGCTCTCTTCTTATTCCAACGAAGTGGTGCTGGTGTTCAAAAGTACCTCTCTGGCTTACACCATTACGCTGATGGAAGTGATGGGATACAGCCAGTTGTTGTACGGACGCACCTACGATGTAATGGTGTTCGGTGCGGCAGGGATTATTTACCTGGTCGTCAACGGCCTGCTGACGCTGATGATGCGTCTGATCGAGCGCAAAGCACTGGCATTCGAACGGCGAAATTAATGTAGCTGCGTACATTCGCCGGGGGGGTTTGTAGGTCTGATAAGACGCGCCAGCGTCGCATCAGACATCAGCACGGTGCCTGTGCCGGATGCGGCGTGGACGCCTTATCCGGCCTACATAGTGCATAAATTCTTATAATGAAGACGGACAACTCACTAAGGTATCCGTCTTTTTTTATTTCATTTAAATTATTTAATCATATTTATTGCATATAAATTCACTTGATGGCATTGTTATCCCATGCCGCAGACACGGCCAAAAATCATAAGATTGACAGACGGGAGTTCCATCATGAAAAAGTTAGTTCTTGCCGCTTTACTTGCTTCAGCCACCTATCCACCCTTTGAATCTATAGGTGCTAATAATGAGATTGTCGGCTTTGATATCGATCTGGCAAAAGCCTTGTGCAAACAAATGCAGGCAGAATGTACTTTTACTAATCACGCGTTCGACAGCCTGATCCCGTCACTGAAATTCAGAAAATATGACGCCGTAATCTCCGGTATGGATATCACGCCCGAGCGTAGCAAGCAGGTATCGTTTACCACGCCCTACTATGAAAACTCAGCCGTCGTGATTGCCAAAAAAGATACCTACAAAACGTTTGCCGATCTGAAAGGCAAACGTATTGGGATGGAAAACGGCACCACGCACCAGAAATATATTCAGGATCAGCACCCCGAAGTGAAAACTGTCTCCTATGACAGTTATCAGAATGCCTTTATCGATCTGAAAAATGGTCGTATTGATGGGGTATTTGGTGACACAGCGGTGGTAAACGAATGGCTGAAAACCAATCCGCAACTGGGCGTTGCTACTGAAAAAGTGACCGATCCGCAATACTTCGGCACCGGTCTGGGCATCGCTGTACGTCCGGATAACAAAGCTCTGCTGGAAAAACTGAATAACGCGCTGGCAGCAATTAAAGCTGACGGTACATATCAGAAAATCAATGACCAGTGGTTTCCGCAGTAATTGAGACTGATGACAAAAGTAAGATTGCCTGATGCGCTGCGCTTATCCGGCCCACATCAACTCTGCAATGTATTGATTTAGCATGATTTTGTAGGCCGGATAAGGCGTTCACGCCGCATCCGGCATGAACAAAGCGCACCTGATCAGCAATCTGAAGCCGCACCTGCGGCTTTTTTATTGCTTCACCAGCAGCGTCAGCACTTCATAGTGCGCGGTGTGCGGGAACATATCAAAAAGCTGTACCCGTTCGATGCGGTAACCTGGCAGTTCGCGGATATCTTTCGCCATGGTTTGGGCGTTACAGCTGGAGTAGATAATAAAACGCGGTGCCATTGTTGAGAGATAATCACATAGCGGTTTACCAATGCCGCGGCGCGGCGGATTAACCAGCACCAGCTCCGGCACCTCCCCCTGAGCGGTGGCAAACTGAGTGGAGTCCAGCGCCTGAAATTGCAAACGCGTTAAGCCCAGTTCAGCGGCTGACTGCTTTGCACAGGCAATGGCCTCTGATGCAATTTCGATCCCGGTTAACTGCATGTCAGGCGTCGCGCAGTGTAAACCAAAGCCACCCACACCGCAGAACAGATCCCACATATGTTTAACTGGCAGCTGCCGTACCCAGTCGCGCGCGGTAGCGTACAGCTGGCTGGCGACCGCCGGATTAGTCTGGAAGAAACTTTGCGGACGGATCCACAGCGGTACGTCATTAAAACGCTCTGCCAGCGCCTGTTGTTCAGTAAGGTAGATCTCCGTCTCCCCTTCCATAATCGCCATATGTACCGGCTGAATATTGACGGTAATAACTTTCAGTTGCGGTAGTTGTTCCTGTAACCACGGCAGCGCCTTACGCAGTTGTGCCAGTTTGGTTTCAGAACGCAGTACAAAGCGCAGCATCATGCCGCCATCGCTCTGGCTTTCAGTCAGCAGAATGTATTTCAGTTCGCCACGCTTACGCGCCACGTTGTAGGGTGTCAGCCCCGCACGGGCGATAAACGGTTTTAGCGCCGCAAAAACGGGCGCAAATGAGGCAGGATAAAGCGGGCAGTCACAAAGGTCTTCTGGTGTGCCGTCGCGATGCAGCATACCGAGCAGTGGTTTTTCAACGCTACCACTCACCACCATTTTGGCTTTATTACGAAACCCTTGTTCCGGGCCTGACACCGGCGCGCACCATTCCTCAACCGGAAAATCGGCGAGCAGATTTTTAAGATCGGCGGTTTTAGCGGAGAGTTGCTCTGGAATCGGCTGCGTTATCCACTGACAGGAACGACAGCGACCCGCGTCGTAAAGTGCGCACTGCATACATTGACCTTCACATCATCAGGGGCGACGATTATACACATTATTGCAACTGGAAGAACCGCCGACTGGTCGAGGGAACGAACAGCAGCATCAGGATGAGCATATCCGGCAGCTTCTGCAGCATCAGGCTATGGAAGATTTCACGTTTTGATTCACCGGGAATGCTGAACAGCTCCGGATAACCGTACCCCAGCGAAGCCGCCCACAAGTAACTTGCGGCGGTGATTTGTGTCAGCAGATATAGCCAGCGCGCCCAGCGACGCCCTTTCACCAGTGAAAACGCACACCAGATCTCAATGAAAACCAGCACCAGACTGCTTAAAAAGACCAGCGTTAAACTCCAGGTTTGTACGCTGCGATGAATGAACTCGCCAATACCGCGCACGCCCAGCGTATTGAAAATCATCAGCACGTCGAGGCCACGGATCATAATAATGGCGAGCGCCGCCACCTGCACCAGCGCAGGCACATTCAGGCGAGCATGAGATGAAGATGTTTTCTTAAAAAATCCCAACGTTTCGTCTTCCATGAAAACAATGCCGCGGCATGCGCGGCATTATGTAGCCAGGTTGGCAAATTTTAGTGTCTTCAGCCATGTCTTGCACGCTGGATATCGCGTATCCGCTGTTTTTCTGCGCGAGCCATCAGATACCAGGCGATAAATCCGACAATTCCGACCGCACCGAGAATTAACGTTGCAAGGGCGTTGATTTCCGGATTCACCCCCATCCGCACGCTGGAAAAGACCAGCATCGGTAACGTGGTGGCTCCCGGCCCGGAAACAAAGCTGGCGATCACCAGATCATCAAGCGACAAAGTAAAAGCCAGTAACCAGCCAGAAATGATCGCGGGCATGATCATCGGTAGCGTAATGACGAAAAACACTTTCAGCGGCGTCGCACCGAGATCCATCGCTGCTTCTTCTATCGAGCGATCCAGTTCCCGCAATCTTGAAGAAATAACGACCGCCACATAAGCCGTACAAAAAGTGACATGCGCCAGCCAGATGGTGAGCATACCGCGGTCCGCAGGCCAGCCAATGGCATGAGCAAGCGCGACGAATAATAACAACAGCGACAAGCCCGTGATGACATCTGGCATCACCAGCGGCGCGGTGATCATAAAGGCAAAGCCATTTGATCCGCGAAACCTGCCAAAGCGCACCAGCACCACCGCCGCAATAGTCCCGAGGATCGCCGCCGCCGTTGCCGCACAGGTCGAGCACCACCGCCTTCACGGCAGGGTTGGCCTTGAATTCGAGCAACGCCTTTTTCACACCCTCGGCAGAGTGCTCGTTGTAGGTGTTGAGCGCGATGTAGCCTATGTTGTCTTTCGTCACGCCGTAGTAGGTGACGGGGTTGAGTTTGATTTTCTCGCGGGTGAAGGTGAACGTCTTGATGCTGTCGGTGGTGTAGGGGCGCTTGATGGTCACCTTGATTTGGGTGTTGGCCTGACCTTTCAGGCGTTTGCTCACCTCGGCGCTTTTCAGCGAAGCCACGCTGTCGCCGTCAATCATAATGATTTGGTCGCCGCACTTCAATCCGGCACGAGCCGCAGGGCTGTCGGCGTAAGGACCCGAAATAAACACGCCGCCGGTCTTGCGTTCCATGATGTAGGAACCGATGCCGCCGTATTCGCCGGTGCTAATCACCAGAAAGTCGTCCTGGTTGTCGTCGTTGATATATTCGGTGTAGGGGTCGATTTCGTCAAGCATCGAGTTGATGGCGGTTTCGATATGCTTTTTAGCGTTGAGCGTGTCAACATAAAAAGTGTTCAACTCCTTATATAAAGAGTTGAAAATATCCAGATTCCGAATCACCGCCGCTTCATTCAGAGTGCTTGCAGCATCAGCGACACCCTTCTGCTCACTAAAAGCAGTCGGCGCAAAAATCACTGTCACTGTAATACATAAAATAAATATCCAATTCTTAGTACAATTCATCATCAAAGCACTTAAAATTCGAAACTTCTCTGTTGGGAAATATTCTGTTTTAAATTGAAATAGAGGCGATTACTTATTTTTTCACAGCTAATGAAATTTTGTTCTTTCAACCATTTTGTTATTTTCGAATCACTCCATGAGCATCCTACATTTTTAACTTTAACGATTTGAACAATATCCATTGTTGGCTTTTTGCCATTTTTTAGGAATTCCTTAATTAAGGTCTCCATTATTTTCTGTTCTTTTTCTTGAGGAGTGAGCAAATCGTCTTGGCTTAAGTCTAAAAAATTACCATTTATATCTACAGGGATAGCTCCTTTTTGCGCTAAAAGTTTATTAGAGTTATCTTCATCTTTTTCAGGCCAACGCACATACACTTTTCTATGGTTTCTTAACGCTTCCGTTGCGCCACTCCAAGTGCCTCCGTGACTGTCGCTTTGAGCTACAAAAGTTTCTTGTGCTAAAGCATAAATGATTCCATTTCGAATCATTGCGTTAGGGACAGACCACGGATTATTGGGATGAAACTGACTTACTACCAAAACTCTTCCATCGCGAATGTGTTGGTACATTTCTCTCATACCTTTTCCAAAAGTAGTTATGCCTTGGGGTATAACTATTATCGTTTTACCATAATTGTCAAGTGCAGAAGTGAGAGCTTTGCTATCAACTCCTTTTGCACCTCCGCTAATAACAACTTTGCCTTTGGAAACTGCTTTTTTTGCTATGTTTTCTGTAAAGCATAAAGATATGCTATCCGCATTTCGAGACCCCACTATCGCTACAGATTGTTGATTATACAGTTCTAAGTCACCTTTAGAAAAAAGAACTAATGGTGCTTTTTTCTGCATATTTGTTTTCAAAAGTTGTGGATATTCTTTGCTATCAACAGGGACAATATTATAGCCTTGATTAAGCAACGACTCCGTAAGGAATGCCGTGTTAATCATGTGACTTTTCTCTTGGTTAAATATATTTTTTTCCTCTTGAGTCATATCTATTTCTGCTTGAAGTATATCATCTTCAAACAAACACACAATTGGATCTGATTCTTTCTCCTTTAAAGCATTAAAGCTTTTACAAAACAAATCCATTTTTCTCGTTTGTGGGATGCCTTGCATTAAAGCCAAAGCTGTCCAGTATGTAAGTCTATTCGTCATTAATCTGTTCCTCCTATAGTTTTTGCAATTACTATTGGGCATATATAATTTGCACCTTTTTTAGTAAGAGTCTGTCCTATTTCTTTTAATGTGGCACCACTATCATATACATCATCGACAAGTAGGATAGTCTTACCTTTTACACATGCATTGACTTCGAATGCGTCTTTTACATTTGATTGTTTTAGATGTCTATTTTGACATATTTTTTGTTCTTCAGTCTCTCTCTTTTTGATGATTCCATCAGATATCGTAACTTCAATTTCCTTTGCAAATTTTTCCGCAAAGTTTTTTACCAAATTTCCGGATTTGGTTGGCGGCACATACATTACCATGTCAAATTTCACTCCACTGAATGCTTTACGAAAAGCTTTCAATGTGCGCCTTAAGAGAAAATCGGGGAAGTCTCCTCCATCTTGGTATTTGCAATGGTGAATAGCTTCACCTACCAATGATTCCCCGTAATATGATGAAGCCACACCATCTGTGATATGCGATTTTTTTTCAAGGAAATCGTCTTGCATCTCCTTTAAGATTGTGTATTCGTCCTTGTCTAATAATGACGAGAATTGGGAAATGTCACATCTACGGTCTATTAAAGTAGAAGTGGAGTCTTTCCTGACCTTGACCTCAATCAGATTAGGGCGTATATACCTCAATGAAAGAGAGGTTTTCTTTCCATCAATAACTGGTCGCCTAGATATATTTTCAGATAAGTTTAGTTCTGGGAAAAAATTCTCCATAAACTCTTGGAGTTTTTTTTGCGTTGTTGGATTTTCCTTGACTTTTATAACAGGTAAATTGGTGTTGTCGCAATTGTCATTTGGAACATCCTCTACGCTATCAAGAAATCTACACAGATATTTCATTCTGGGTAGCTTCGTCATCACATATTCTCTCATGGCATTAAGATCTTCGTATTTTGATTTTCTAATTTCGTTAAATAACGAGTAATCAAATTTACATGATGAATTAGATGGTGTTAATTCGAGAATTTTCCTTTTTCCGTCTTCGACCTCTCTCATAATTTTTTGGTTGATTAAGTCGGACTTTATAACCCTGAACTGTGTTTGCTTGAGGTTAGACTTGAGTGTCAGCTCTTTTTCTGTGAGAGGTTCGTGTTGCAAGATCTCTATCACTTTCAGATATTTCTGTTCGGAAGGGCGAGAACCTTCAATGAATGATATGGGGAGTTTCATATCTACTTCCACATCTGAAACTTTATCAATATGTTCATTGTAAAATAATATGATGGTTGTGGGCTTGCCGTCACGCCCAGCTCTTCCTATTTCTTGATAATAATGAATAGGAGACGCCGGCATTTGGGTATGAATCACAAAACGAATATCCGGTTTATCGATACCCATCCCCAATGCATTTGTTGACACAACGCACTTCCATTTGTTGTCCATTAGTCCTTTTTCGATCTTCATTCGAGTATCTGCATCAAAGCTTGCATTATATTCGATGGCTTTGATGCCAACATTCTGTAGCCACTTTGAATACAACTCAGTATTCGCTCTTGTACCAACATATATAATGCCTGTACCGTTCATATTATTTATATTATCAGCAAGCCATAACATTTTTTCATTTTCCGAGCCCACTCTCACCACATACAAATTGAAGTTTTGACGAGCCAAAGAACCTCTGATAGTTGAAAGCCTACCGCCTATTTGTTGTTCAATAGTTTTACTAAGTCAATGATGCGCCTGAATGCAGGTCGGAAGTCATGTCCCCATGTTGAAATAGTATGTGCTTCATCAATCACGACCATAGAAATTTTCATATCTTTAACAGACTCTTGCCAAGAAATATTGCCCTGGCGTTCTGGTGCAATATACAGAATTTTCAACTTTCCTTGTAGCGCAGCCTCTATTGTTTCTTGATTCGTTTCCATGCTTTGTTCCGAATTGATGCAACCAGCATTGATGCCTTTACTTTTCAATCCATTTACTTGGTCACGCATCAAGGCAATCAATGGAGAAAATACCACTGTTATCCCATCAAACTGTGTGGCAGGGAACTGATAACAAAGTGATTTTCCAAAACCTGTACGCTGAATCATTAAAATTCTTTCTCCGTTTAAGAGTCTGCTGATTGCTTCCCACTGTTCATCATAGAAATGTGGAAGGCCGAAAATTTTGAGCAATTTTTGTTCTGCCAGTTCTCGTGTCATCTTTGTATTATTTTAATGTGTTGTTGCTTAATTATTCTGCTAAAGTACTACTTATTGCCGATATATTGGGGGTATGAAAGCTGAAAAAAGCATAAAATCGGCTTTTTTGGTAAGATTTTTTCAAAAAATATTGCATAATTCAAAAATTGCAAGTACTTTTGCATCGCAATTCTCGGAGAGACCGGTTTTCTGGGTTTTGCAATTGCTTCAATAGCTCAGTTGGTTAGAGCACCTGACTGTTAATCAG
>OGDF01006383.1_pt1 | contig 11778 bp, 10 predicted proteins | sample 1570141 | NCBI WGS metagenome assembly OGDF01 (sample SAMEA4370581, study PRJEB24528) | human gut metagenome | reverse complement strand
GCCTGTAGCTAGCGTTCATCCTGAGCCAGGATCAAACTCTACATTGTAAAATATCCTTTACTGCTAACCTCCGAAGAGATCGGCATTTGTTTGTATCTGTTCAGAACGAGCTTCCTTTATTATTGAAGTTTTAACCTTATATAAGATTAACGGTTCGTATTTTACCCAAGTCTGTGCATTATAAATAATGTAAGACTTGCTTCTTGTACTACTTGTCTGTTTATGTAAATCTTTTCAAAGAACTCTTCTTTTTTTGCTTTCTACCCCGACGATTATCTCGTTGTTAGCTCGATTAGTTCGTTCTCGAAAGCGGATGCAAAGATATAACAAAAATCATTACCTTGCAAGTGTTTTGACAAAAAAGTTTCAAAAAAACTTCATTTTTAGGCTCAATTTGACTTAAATCAACCAAAATGGGCGATTTTAGGGGGCTAAACGCCAAAATGTGGGTATTGATGGAATGGATGTGTTTTGTGAGGGTTTGGAGGTTATGGTGAATGTATTGTGACTGGACGAGATAAATGTGCAGGAAGTTGATTGGGCGGCGGACGGAATCCGATTGGGCGGCGGACGGAATCCGATCGGACGGCGTACGGAATCCGATCGGACGGCGGACGGAATCCGATCGGACGGCGGACGGAATCCGATCGGACGGCGTACGGAATCTGATCGGACGGCGGACGGAGCACGATGACAGAAGTTGAGGTTTTGGGTTATAGAGGTGGGGTTATGGGTATATATATATTATGTTATGGGATTATATATATCATACTATGGAGTTGTATATATTATGCTATGGGTTTATATATTTATAATGTGTAGGGGTAATTGGTGAGGAAAAGGGCTTGATTTTGTCAGCAAAAATTTGCACACTATGAGAGTTTTGTGCAGAAAACGAAAGTATTTTGCGTTGAAGATGCAGTTTTTTGCACACTTTTATTGGTAGATGTGCAAAAAGTTATACCTTTGCAGTCGGAAATGGCAAAAAGATTGTGCATAAGTGTACAGAATATTCCATTAGAGTTCACTAACAAGGATAATATACATTATATAATAATAGAACATTATGTCTTTTAACTTATTGAAAGGAAAGCGCGGTATCATCTTCGGCGCATTGAACGACGCATCTATTGCGTGGAAAGTAGCAGAACGTGCAGTTGAGGAAGGCGCACAGATTGTATTGACCAACACAGCGGTGGCTTGCCGCATGGGTACAATCGACGAGCTCGCCAAGAAGACCGGCGCAGTAATAATCCCGGCAGATGCGACATCTGTAGAGGATTTGACCAACCTCTTCGTTCAGGCCCAGGAGGCTTTGGGCGGCAAGATCGACTTCGTGCTGCACTCTTGCGCTATGAGTGTGAACATGCGCAAGAAGCGTACTTACGACGATCTTGACTATGGTTTCTTGAACAAGACCCTCGACATCTCAGCAATTTCGTTCCATAAGATGCTTCAGGCAGCCAAGAAGCTCGACGCTCTGTCGGAGAACGCTTCGGTGCTGGCTCTGACTTACGTGGCTTCTCACCGTACATTCTTCGGCTACAACGATATGGCAGACGCCAAGTCGCTGTTGGAGTCGATCGCCCGCAGTTTCGGCTACATCTACGGTCGCGAGAAGGGTGTGCGCATCAACACCATCTCTCAGTCGCCTACATTCACCACAGCGGGCAGCGGCATCAAGGGCTTCGACGGTCTGTACGACTTCTCTGACCGCATGTCGCCTCTGGGCAACGCGAGTGCAGACGAGTGCGCAGACTACTGCGTTGTGATGTTCTCTGACCTGACAAAGAAGGTGACGATGCAGACTCTGTTCCACGACGGCGGCTTCTCGAGCATGGGTATGTCGCTGCGCGGTATGACACAGTACAACAAGTCGTTCCTCGACGAGAACCGCGACGAGCAGGGCAACATTATCTACGGATAAGCAATTGTTCTACGGATAAACAACAGACATGAGCCGTACCAATAATGCGACGGCTTACGCAGAAACAATTAAAAAAGCGAGTAGCAGAGGTTGTGAAGCCTCAGCTACTCGCTTTTTTCCATTTTATCAATACAATACGTTTATTAACGTCAATACAATACGTTCTATTAACGCCAATACAATACGTCTATTCGGACAACAACACGGATTTATTTAGCCACCGCTATACGCGCCTCCTGCAGCACGCCGTCCATGAACGTGTCGGGGTTCACCTTCTTCAGCGTACTCTTCATCTCGTCTATGATTGACGTGCAGGTTCGCTTCTCGTTATCGGTGAGCAGTTTGCTGTGTTCTCGGCACAGACGTGCTATCTTGACAACGATGCCAGTCTGCAGCGTCTTCGCATCGGCATCCTTTATGGCATCGAGGAAGGCAGCGCGCAGATTGCCGAACATGAGCATGAAGTCGATGTCGTTCTTCACCTCGTTAGCCATAGCCGAAGAAAACGAGCGCGAATTGAAGACACGCACATTGCCGTCGTTGTCGTAGGTGGTTGTGGTGACGCCGTTGTCGTCGAGGACGGTCTGCGTGCGCAACATGCTACCCTTATTAATTGGCTTCGCGCCTCTGACGCCCGACTTGAACTCCTTAAAACGAGCCGGCATCACGCCATAGATGTGATAGTAGTAGCAATGAAACTTGCTGCTATCCTTGAACCACACAGCCAGATAGGCGTGACGGCGCATGGAGTCGGCGGGGTCCTTGAAGCACAGACCGTAGTAGACGTGCGATTTGTGTGCACCCAGCTCTACGCTGTATTCGTTGTTGGCTCCATAGTCGTACAGACGGTTGGTAGCGAGCGAGCTGCTGCCCGGTTTCTTGATGTACACATTGTAGGCGTCGGACTTCGCAAGTAGCAGTTGCTTCTCTATCTGTGCGAAGAGTTTCTTCTTTTTCGCAGGAACGGTGAACTCGGTGAACTTGCAATAGCTCACGCCGCTATCGACGCAAACTACGTTATAGTCGGAGCTTGACAGCACTTCGGTAGAAGGATCGTTCAGCACAATCTTGAACACCTTTTCGATATTACTCTGCGCAGAAGCCGCAAACGCCTGCACTAAGAATATTGCCATTATTAAAATCTGTCTCATACGTAATATATTTACAGGGTTGTTTGTTATGTTTTCTTTATTATGGGTTATTGCTGTATGCTGTTGCCCGTGGCTTCCGGCTCGTACTCGTCAGCCTCAGCGTCGTCAGCCTAGAACATTTCCATAGCCTGAAGCTCGAGCTGATTGATTGCTGCCGACTGGTTGGCATTTATAGCATGAAGCAGGATGTCGGCTTGGCGCACAGCCTCCTCTATATCGGTGGAGTCGGCACGTGTGGATGCGTTCCTGTCAGCCTCAGCCACATACACCTTTGGCGGACGCGGCTGCCAGTAAGGGCGAACAGACTTGTGCAAGCGCCGTTTCCTTGGCTGCAGCTTCACGCTGTCTGCGAGAATACGCTGCGGCTGTTCGGCGGAAATGCTGTCGGCGATAGAATCGGCAGGCACAAGGCGAGCTGCTTGCTGAGCCAACGGCGCGTTCGACGACTGACCAGACGGCGTATTGTCGGGAAGCAGCGCCGAAACAGCAAACACAAGCACAGCAACGGCAGCAACCGATGCCACCCAAAGAGCAGCCTTGCGCAGCGTGAAGCGCTGCACGGTCGGAGCTGCAGCCTCATTCTGCAGGTCTTTCTCAGCCCTTTCTGGAGCGAACATGCAGAACATCTCGCGATACGCGCTCCAGTCGGCGGCAGATATAGCGTCAGGTCGGTCGGCGTCGGTAGCCGTGCAGAAGAACTCCGTCAATGCGGTCTCCTCCTCAACGGTAGTGGCGCCGTCCATGTAGCGCTTCAGAAGTGATATTATTTGTCGGTCTGTCATGTTCTGTTCCTTTCCTTTATCTGATTGAATAGTTTTCGTCGTGCCGAGGAGAGCATCGTCGCTACAGAATCCTTGCTGATGCCTAATATGGCGGCAATCTGCTCATTGGTGCGGCGCTCGGTCTGACGCAGTCGCATCACCTGCATCTCGCGCGGCGGCAACTGCTCTATGCGCTGACGCAGCCATAGCTCGTCCTCTTTCCATTCGAGCTGACTCTCTGGAGTATTGTTGTCCGACTCCTGCTGCAAAAGCCAGGACGTGTGCGCTTCGTCGCCGCTGATGCTTGTCGGGCGCCGCCGTCGCAACATGTCGATAGCCACATTGCGAGCTATGACAGCCGCAAGACGAGCGGCATGGGCTGTGTCGCGGAGAGAGTCGTGCACAGCCCAAAGCCTAAGCATCGCGTCGCTTGCCGCATCGTCCGCATCATCAGCACGCGCAAGATAGCGGCGGGCATAGCCTTGAGCTATGTTGCGCAGTTGTGGCGACATCTGTTCAAACTGTATTTGGTTCACGGTAGTCGTGTATTCATTAGCTTTATTCTATTTTTACACGCATAAGTGCTGGGACTGCACGCATTATGGACGGGCGATGATGACGCCGTCGGGAGAATCCGGTCTGCGCGAATTGTAAGTATTGCCTGTTACGTTCACATTACTGCCCATGTTGAGCAGTTTATCGTACTTCAACATACTGTCGTTTATCTTGCCCGAACCTAAGACATACTTTTTATAGTTGCCGGCTTCACCCAAAACAGAGATGCGACCGGAGCCGGTAAGCGTACAATTAAGATTGGCAGCCTTGCTTGTCCGACAGTTGATTGTGCCCGAACCAGCCATCGTCAGTCCTACATAATCAGCCTTCACATCGTCGACAAGGATAGTGCCCGAGCCAGCGTTGTTGAAGTTGGCATGGCTGGCTACTACCTGGCTCACGGCAATCTTGCCCGAACCAGCCTGATTGAACGTGACAGCCGTCGACTTCATCTTGCCAACAACAATCTGTCCGCTGCCACTCATATTGAACACGCTCACGTCCGGCGCCTTTACGTGCACAACAACGCTGCGCTTGTCCGACGAATCGGAAGTTTCGACATACACATTGCCAATGACCTTGCCGTACTTTGAGATGTTCAGATCCGAACCATTGCTCCCTACGCGTATCCGGTCGAATGCTGCGGCGTCGCCCACAAGGCTCACTTCATACGTACTGCCCTGCTCGTACACTACCTTAAGCGAACCAACAACGTTTATCACGCTGAAAGGTTTCACGCTAAGTTTCTTCTCGCTCTTCTCTGTTGCATACAACGACGTCGTAAGCACGAACATCGCAGCCGTCAACATCAAAACAAACTTTCTCATAAGATTATCTCCTATCTATTTAAGTTGCACATTCTATATATTATTCAGTTGCACATTATATATATGTATAGGAAAGCACTGAAACGAACAGCTCAGCGCCCTGCCCTTTCTATAAACAATAACGCAAGAAAGGGAAATTCTAAATATGCGGACGCCGCATTTAACACATATTTAACATGTTTCAAATTAATAAAGCGTAATTTGAACCGAACAAGCGATGCTTTGCTTTGTGACTATCAATAAAATATCGTAACTTTGTAAGCAACAATATATCAACTTGTTTTTATCCTAAGACTCACATACAACTATGAAATCGTTAAAAGAATTATACAGAATAGGCAAAGGCCCGTCGAGCAGTCACACAATGGGACCGCAGAAGGCTGCACAGACCTTCGCTGCGCACAACAAGGACGCGAAATCGTTCGAGGTGACACTATACGGCAGCCTGGCAGCAACGGGCAGAGGTCACATGACAGACGTAGCAATCGACGAAGTGCTGCGCCCCATCGCTCCGCTGAGCATCGTGTGGCAGCCTAAGGTGTTCCTGCCCTATCACCCGAACGGCATGAAATTCGTAGCGTTCGACGCCGAAGGCAACCGAATGAACGAGTGGATATGCTACAGCGTAGGCGGCGGCGCACTGTCGGAAGGCGAGAAGAGTCGCTGGTTCAACAACAAGCGCGAGGTGTATCAGAAGAACACGCTGCACGAGATACAGCAGTGGTGCGAGAATCACGGACGCAGCTACTGGGAGTACGTTGACGAGTGCGAGGACGAGGACATCTGGGAGTATCTGATGGAGGTTTGGCGCGCCATGCAGGAGTCTGTAGAACGCGGCATCGACCACGAAGGCGCACTGCCCGGTCCGCTAAAGTTGCCGCGCAAGGGCCCTATCTACTACGTTAAGGCGAGCGGCTACAAGCAGTCGCTGCAGTCGCGCGCACTGGTTTACGCCTATGCCCTCTCAGTGAGCGAGGAGAACGCATCGGGCGGCACCATCGTCACAGCCCCCACCTGCGGTTCGTGCGGCGTATTGCCCGCCGTGCTCTACCATCTTGCAAAAGGACACAAGTTCAGCGACACACGCATTCTGCACGCTCTCGCTACAGCCGGCATCTTCGGCAACGTAGTGAAGCAAAACGCATCTATCTCGGGCGCTGATGTGGGCTGTCAGGGCGAGGTGGGCGTAGCGTGCGCCATGGCTTCAGCCGCAGCCTGCCAGCTGTTCGGCGGCAGTCCGTCGCAGATAGAATATGCAGCCGAAATGGGATTGGAGCACCACCTCGGCATGACATGCGACCCGGTGTGCGGACTGGTTCAGATTCCGTGTATCGAGCGCAACGCCTTCGCCGCAACTCGCGCTCTCGACGCCAACCTCTATGCTTCGTTCTCAGACGGAACGCACAGCGTGTCGTTCGACCGCGTGGTGAAGGTAATGAAGCAGACAGGTCACGACCTGCCGTCGCTATATAAGGAGACGAGTACGGGCGGACTGGCGCAGGCTTACGAGCAACAAATGCGTAAGATTGCGCAGGAAGAAAGTTCGAGCGAAGAGAATATCGGTAAGTTCGGATACAATTAAGCAGTTCCTGTTGAGAACTGCTTAAGTTGAGAGTTGAGAATTGAGAGTTGAAAGTTGAAAGTTGAAAGTTGAAAGTTGAAAGTTGAAAGTTATGATATGCTTTATTGCTAACGCTTAAACCATAGTTTTACAATGGTAATCATAACTATCAACTTTCAACTATCAATTCTCAACTGAATAGAACTCTCAATTCTCAATTATAACAATCTGTGGCGTGCGAAGCGCCGGCTTCAGCTCGCCACCTATATAATACACGCCGAGCGGTGTAGGTACAGCCTGAGCACCGGCGCGTGCAAGAGCCTGATTTGCGAACGTCGTAGTGAGCCATTGCCCTGCGACAGCATCAAAGACATAAAGATTGCCGCTGAATTTATACCAGTCGATTGGCTGCTTGAGGTAATCGTCCTTCTTAACACATTCGTATCTACCGCTTATCGCATCGAGGAATATCGTGCGGTTGACGCCGCCTGTGGCGTACAAGTGGTCGCCATCAGCCCACGCTATGCCACCCGAAAGCGTCATCTCCTCGCCATCCGCAGAGCACGGAGCGGACAAAGCGCCCCACTCTTTCGCATTCACGTCGTACACATAACCATCAGTATGCACCTTGCTTTGCTCGCCGTCGGCATAGAAGCCGCCCCAAACGTACAACTTGTCGTTATACGCTGCGGCTACGGGCTGCACACGAGGCGCGCCTGGGATGCGAAGATCGGCAGAAGAAGTTGAATTTGCGCCTTGATTAACCGAGTTTGAACATTGGGCAATTGTATTTGAACATTGATTAACCGAGTTTGAACATTGAGCAATTGTATTTGAACATTGATTAACCGAGTTTGCGCCGAGTTTATAATGCAGAACATCAGCAGACGGCTTGCCGTTCTGATTGCCGCCGACAACAAAGATGTCGTTTCCGACAAGCGCCACCGCCATATTATCCGCCGTAGCCGGCAGGTCGGCGAGTCGATTTATTAAGACATCTGTGCCGACAGAGTTAAGACGAACGCTATAAACCGCAGCAAGAGCGTGGTCTGTGTTGTTTCCGCCAAGGAACAGCAGACTGTCTCCGCAGGTAACCGTAGCACCATACGCAGCCGCTTCGGGCAGAAAACCCACCAAGCGCCATTGCAGCGTCGCACGGTCCATGCGTGCGGCATACACACCGGCGTAATATTTCTTCGGTTTGCCAGCTTCGGGGAAGTTGCAGCCGCCAGCCACAACGAGATAGTCGCCAATCTGACCGGCATAACATGCCGAGACACCGAGCGAATAACCGGGCTCAGCAGCCGGAAAGCCAGCAACGCTACGCACATGCTGAGCAGAAAGAGACAATGCGGCAGAAAGAAAAAGGAATAAGGATAGAAGTTTGTTCATAAAACTATAAATTTAATGGAGGCTGCATCAATACAAGAAAATGGCTACGGCAAGAATGCCGTAGCCTCCTTATAATGCAACGAAGCTGATGCGTTGGATATGGCATTCCTGCCATCCCCTCCTATGCTTATGCTTCGAGCTTTTTCAGAATCTCCTGACAAAGCATGTAGCCCTTTATCATCATACGCGGAATGTGGAACGGACCCTTATAGAGGTTGCCCTTAGCCGGCTGCGCCACTGTTCCGTCGCGATGCAGGTAGCCGTACCACTCGCCGTACTCAGCGTCGGGGAAGTGAGCGTAAGTCCACTCGCTGATGCGCTCGTGACGATAGAGATATTTTTCGTCGCCGGTTCCGAGATAAGCGTAGAGCGAAGCGATGATGGTCTCGCACTGCGGCCACCAGAACTTCATGTCCTGCGAGTAGTCCTGTGGCGGCAGGTTCTTGCAGTCGCGGAAGTTGATGATGCCGCCGTACTGCTTGTCCCATCCCCAGTCCCACGACCAGTCGAACACCTGCAGAGCCATGTCGAGCATCGGCTTATCCCAGCCGCGCAGCTTTGCCTCCTCCATGATGAACCATGAAGTCTCGATGCAGTGGCCCGGGTTGATAGTGCGAGTCATGTTGGTGTCGATGAACTCGCCGTTCTCGCCTACCGTCTCGAGCAAGCACTTGAACTCCGGATGGATGAAGTACTTCCTCAGTTTCTCAATCGACTCGTCAATCTGCTGTGTGAGCTTCGGATCGTCTACAACCTTGCGGATGCAAGAGCCTACGTTGATGAGAATCATGACGATGCTGTGGCCCTGCAGCTTCACGTCAGCCTCGAACTTAGCGGGCAGGAAGCCCGGTGTAGCGAGGAAGCGCTGTGTGTCTTCGAACACCTGTATGGCGCGCTTAGCCCAATGCTGGTCGCCAGTAGCGAGAGCATACTCAGACATCGCGATTGCGGCGAATGTCTCCGAGAACACATAGCGGCGCTTGCGCAGCGGCTTGCCCTCAGCTGTTACAGAGAAGTACATGTGACCCTGCTCGTCGAAGCAGTGCTTCTCGATGAACTCGAGTGTAGACTTTGCAGCGTCGAGCCACTCCTGATTCTTCTCTACATTATTATAAGCAAACGAGCAGATGAAGGCGAAACGGCCCTGAAACCACACCGACTTTGTTGTGTCCATCAGCGATCCGTCGCGGTCTACGCAAGTATAGACGCCGCCATTCTCGCGGTCCAAGCCGTACTTCATCCAGAACGGCATGATATTCTCGGTGAGATCTTTCTTGTAAGACTCAGCCCAAGACTTGATATATTCCTTTACGTTCATTTCTTATGGTTGTGATGTTGTGATGTTGTGATGTTGATGGGTTGACATTAGAACTGGTTAGCACGCTCGAAGAATCCGATCTCTTCAAGTTCCTTCTTCATCTGAGCCTCTTCCTCGTCAGTCATGTTGCGGAACGGCACACGATTCGGTCCGAGGTCGAATCCGAGGAGCTTCATGATGCGCTTTCCACCCACGATGTTACCGCGGAAGTGGCAGATGACGTTGATAACCTCCTGTGAGAAGTTCTGCTTCTCACGAGCTGTCTCGAGGTCGCCGCGGTTCCATGCGTCGATGATGCCCACGAGTTCACGACCGTTGTAGTTGGTTGTGCCGCCGATGCCGCCGCGAGCGCCGCCCTGAGCGAGGCTCGGGAGGATTGTTTCGTCCTGTCCGTGAAGCATATCAAACTTGCCGCCGCCGTAGAGACGACACTGGTTGTACTCGTAGAGAGCCTCGTAAGTATACTTGATGCCTGCGAAATTCTTGATGCGTCCGTCGACAGCCTTCAAGAGGTCTACCATCGGCAGGTATGCGCCGTTGAACGCAGGGATATGATAGTAGTAGAACGGCAACTCAGGAGCAGCGTTTGCGATAGTCTCGCAATACTCCACGAGTTCCTCGATGCGACCAATCTTCGGGAACGGAGGCGCCATCGAGCCGATGCCCCATGCACCGATCTTCTGAGCGTGCTCAGCAAGGCGCACACTCTCGCGCAGGCAGCAGCTGCCTACATGCACAATAACCTTGAAGCCTTCGGGAGCCACACTCACCCAACGCTCAGCAAGCTGCATACGCTCTTCGGTTGTGAGCATATATCCCTCGCCAGACGATCCGTTGATGAAAACGCCCTTCAAGCCATTCTTCTGCAACATCTTTGCATAAGCTTCGATTGGTTCGAGATTAACGTCACCATTTGCATAGAACGGTGTAAACGGTGCGTCAATAAGTCCTACGATTTTTTCCATAGTCTTGTTTATTTTAATTGGTTATTAATTTATTGTTTTCAATTGCGGGATGAAAAGTAATGAAAGAACTGGGAGAATTAAGATAGAGCAGAGTCATCTCACCACCTCAACATCTCACCACTTCAACATCTATTCCACATTATCCGATGTCGGGCGCAGACAAGCCAGCTGCAACACGAGTGCCACGATGACTATACCGCCGAGCACCGCAAAGCCCATGCCCAGATTGCCGCCGTCGGTCCACTTGCCGAGCAGGTGAGTAACGGCAGCGCCTGCGAACACGCCCACCATATTCATCACTCCGTAAGCCGTAGCACGATACTTAGCCGAGATAATCTGGCAGAGTATCGGCATGTTATTGGCGTCGAACATGCCGAAGCCAATGCCGAACAACATTCCGGCACCCACTACCGCCACTACGCTATGGCCGAAGCCGAGCAGAACGAGTGCTGGGATAGTCATGCCCAAGCCGATAGCGCTGGTATAGATACGTCCGCGTATGTTGCGCAGCACCCACTTGTCTGACATTACGCCGCCGAGCAGCACGCCCACGAACGACGAAGCCGCGATAGTGATGGTAGACATCGGACCAGCCTCCGCCATATCCAGACCGAGGTTCTCGGCGAAGAGCGTAGGCAGCCAGTTCTTGGTAGCCCATCCCGGCAGACTCGGCACGGCGAAGTAGATGAGTATCACCCAGAACGCCCATGTAGAAAGCACGACGCTGAGTCCGCGCCACACGCTCTCCTTCTTCATCTGCGTTGCGGGGTCGGGCGAAGCGGCTACAGCCTCAACTGCCTTCGGTTTGTCGTGCAGCAGCAGTGCGAGCACCACCGAGTAGGCAATGCCGATGATGCCAAACCAGTGGAATGTGCTATGCCATGAGAACGTAGCGGCGATGGTAGCGCCGAATCCGCCCACAGCCTGACCGACGTACAGACCGGTCATGTGTATGCCGATAGCCAGCGAGCGCGATTTGCCCTCATGCCAGTCGGCGATGAGCGACAGAGCCGAAGGTATGTACAGCGCCTCGCTAACACCCATCAGCGCACGCAGACAGTAGAGCTGCGTGAAGTCGGTAGCGTAGCCCATGAGATAAGTTACGGCTGACCATACGAACAGACTGCCCACAACGAGCTTCTTGCGGCTCACGCGGTCGGCAACCACGCCTGCGAATGGACTTACGATGCCGTATATCCAGAGGAACACAGCCATGAGAGCGCCGAAAGCCTCAGCCTTCTGCAGTTCAACGATGTCGAGTTTCATTGGCTCACCCGATAAACCAGGGGGATTAAGCATATAGCTTTGTAAGTCTGAAAAG
>OGDF01006372.1_pt1 | contig 11788 bp, 8 predicted proteins | sample 1570141 | NCBI WGS metagenome assembly OGDF01 (sample SAMEA4370581, study PRJEB24528) | human gut metagenome | reverse complement strand
TTTGTTTCCACAGCATGGTTCAAACGCCTAGGTGTCGATGTCGCTATATGCTAGCCCCGCAGCACGTGGGCGACCTCTCCCGCAAGCGTGATGGTTCCCGCGGCGACAAACGGCTCATGTGCCTCATCGAGAGCGGCAAGCGCGGCATCGACCGATGCATACGCGCCGGCAAAGTCGCCCAGAGGTCGACCGAGCTCATCCAGTTTGCTCTTCACGAGCTCCGAAAGCTTCGAGGCGGGCATGGCGCGCTCGGACGCCGCCTGCGTAACGATGATGCGCGGAAATGCCGGAACAAGCACATCGATTATGCCCGCGACGTCTTTGTCGGCAAGCTCAGCCGTCAGAAGCGTGGGGCGATGAGAGATATCTGAATCGATGCGATCGAGCGCCGATACGAAGTTCTCGCAGCTCTGCGGGTTGTGGCAGGCATCGATGAGCGCCAAAGGGTCCTGACGCAGCACATCGAAACGCCCCGGAGTCGGACATTCCATAAGCGACCGCTCGAGAGCTCCCGCATCAAGCGCACGGTCGAGATATTCCTCACAAAGCATGATGGCGCAAGCAGCGTTTTGCGGCTGATAACTCGGTTTGACCATGGACACGTCATAGGCGCTGCGAGAAGTCTTGCAATGAAAATCCACCGTATCCCCCAGGAACCGGGGCTCCTTGAACGTTGTATGAGAAACGACAACCGGGTAGATACCGCACGATTCGCAACGGTCGCGCATAACGGCCTCAACGCTCGGCTCATGCGTCCCCTCGCCAAGAACCACCTTGCGACCCGGCTTGATGACCGCCGCCTTCTCGCCCGCGATCTCGGCAAGGGTGTTACCGAGAATTCGCATATGGTCAAGCCCGATACCGGTGATGGCAACCGCAACGGGGTCTGTGGCCGAAGTCGCATCCCAGCGTCCGCCGAGACCGACCTCGAGCACGGCGACATCGACCTGAGCCTCGGCAAAAACAACAAGAGCCGCGCAGGTCAAAAGGTCGAATGGCGTTATCGAATAGGGATCTTCTCCAGTTGCAGCGCGTCGTGCATTGAGCCGTCTGCCCGCCTCGGCAGCAGCCGAAACTCCTCGAGAAAACGCATCGTCCGAAACGACCGTGCCGTTAATCTCCATGCGCTCGGGATAGCGTACGAGCTGTGGAGAGGTGTAAAGCGCGCAGGAGCACCCTTCGCCTCGAAGGATGGCTTGCGTAAACCGAGCCGTCGACGTCTTGCCGTTGGTACCCGCAACTTGAATGCAGTCGTAATACTCGTCCGGACGACCCAACTCATCGAGCATGTCGATGACCGTCTCGAGCAGCGGGTCTCCCCCACCGGATATCATGCCGGTATCGGCAGCAAGGGCAACGGCGTCGTCAAACGAAAGCTCCCTGAACGAAAACGGCACCTCATAGAGACCGGAACGATTCGGCATCGCCGAAACCACCTTTCGAATAAGAAAAAACAACCCGGCAGAGTAATGGAAGCAAATACGCCCCCGATGAGTCGATATGCCATGAAGCAAGAGCGCATAGGTTTTGCCCATGCGACCAAAGTTGAACGGCAAATCGGCAATCAGGGGCGTGTACAGCGCCTGGTCAGCCGCCGTTCGCTAGAACGGAGGAAATAATTCCCGGCATAACCGACGACGCCGGCCTCAAGACCCGACCCAAGAAGCCGCAAGCCAAGTCCGGACAAGCGCGACAACGATACGGGAACTGCCTTGATCTTTAGTCCGCAGCAAATTCCGCCGAGAGCCGGAGAGCACTAAATGTGCTTCACCGTACGAGCGAGACTGCAAAAGCTCCAGATGAAAGATCAAGAGCGCATCCCTAAAGTCACCTTACGAGAAGTCCGCAACCTGGACGCGCAGCGCCTCGAGCGTTTCCTTGAGCTCGGAAGCACGGTCTTTCTTCTTCTGGACGACCGCGGGGTTGGCCTTTGCAAGGAAGCCGGGGTTTGAAAGGGTCTTTTCGCATCCGGCGAGCTCTTTCTCGGCAGAAGCGATCTCCTTCTCGAGGCGTGCCTTCTCGGCAGCCAAATCGACCATGCCCTCGAGAACGACGAACGTCTCAACACCGTTGTCGACGATGCCGATAGAGGCGGCGGGCTTGGCTGCATCGGTTGCGATCTCGAGCGAAGCGGTATTCGCAAGTCCCTCGATGGTCGAACGCAGGCTCTCAAGCGCCTCGATATCGGAGGCGTCTGCACGGACGACAAGCTCGAGCGGAGTCTTGGGGCTCAAGCGGTAACGCGAACGCGTAGCGCGCGCAGCGGACACGACCGTACGGCAGAGCTCGAACGCGCGCTCGGCGTCCTCGTTCACATACTGCTCGTAGTCGGCAGGCTCAGGCCACTTGGCGATCATAAGCGCCTCTGCACGCTCGACGTTGCCGTCGGCATTCATATCGAGGACGGAAGCGGGCATGTTGTCCCAGATCTCCTCGGTCACAAACGGCATAAGCGGATGCATGAGACGAATCGACGTATCGAGTACGAAGATGAGGTTGCGCTGCGCCTGGAGGCGGCCATCGCCCTTAAGGCGGCTCTTGGTGAGCTCGACGTACCAGTCGCAGACCTCGTTCCAGAAGAACTGCTGCACGCCGCGGGCCATATCGCCGAACGTGTACCGCTCGATGCCCTCGGTGACCATCTTGACCGCCTTGGCAAGACGGCTGAACATCCAGGCGTCTGCAGGCGTCTCGACAACCGGCGCACCGGGGGTGTAACCCTCCATGTTCATAAGCAGGAAGCGGCTCGCGTTCCAGATTTTGGTTACGAAGCCCTTTGCGGCGTCGGTACGTGGGCTATCGATAAGCTGCTTGGTCTTCTTGTCGATATTCGCGTCGAATTTAACGTCTTGGTTCGTGGTGCAAAGCGTCAGCAGGTTGAAACGCATGGCGTCGGCGCCGTACTTGGCGATAAGGTCCATGGGGTCCACGCCGTTACCCTTAGATTTGGACATGCGGCTGCCGTCTTTGGCGAGAATCGTCGGGTAGATGACGACATCCTTGAATGGGATCTCATCAAGGAAGTAGAGCGAGCTCATGATCATGCGGGCGACCCAGAGCGCGATGATGTCGCGTGCGGTCACGAGCGCTGTCGTGGGATGATGCCCCTCGAGAAGTTCGGGCTTCTGAGGCCATCCCTGCGTGGCGAAGGTCCAGAGCTGAGAGGAGAACCAGGTGTCGAGGACGTTCTCGTCCTGATGCACATGATGCCCGCCGCACTTGGGGCACACATCGGTGTCCTCCATGAGGGCGTCTTCCCAACCGCAGTCCTCGCAATAGAAGACAGGGATGCGGTGTCCCCACCAGAGCTGACGCGAGATGCACCAGTCCTTGAGGTTCTCCATCCAGGTGGTGTAGGTCTGCGTCCAGCGAGCGGGATGGAACGTAACCTTACCGCTCTTGACGGCCTCGAGCGCCGGCCCCTTGAGCTTATCGACGGCGACGAACCACTGCTCGGAAAGCCAGGGCTCGAGTGCGGAATCGCAGCGATAGCAATGCATGACGGAGTGATCGAGATCCTCGACATGGTCGAGCAGACCGTGCTCATCGAACCACTTGACGATGGCCTCGCGGCACTCGTCGCGATTCATGCCGGAGAACTCGCCATAGCCGTCGACGACGACCGCATGCTCATCGAAGATATTGATCTGCTCAAGGTCGTGCGCCTGGCCCATGGCGTAGTCGTTGGGATCGTGCGCGGGCGTGACCTTGACGAAGCCCGAACCGAAATTGGCGTCGACATGGTAGTCGGAGAAAATCGGGATCTCGCGATTGACGATCGGCAGCATGACGCTCTTGCCGATAAAGGCGGCTTTCTCGGGATCCTTCGGAGAGACGGCGACGCCGGTGTCGCCGAGCATGGTCTCGGGACGCGTGGTGGCGACCACGATGTAATCCTGGCCGTTAACGGGCTCGGTCAGCGGGTAGCGCAGATGCCACAGGTGGCCATGCTCGTCATGGTACTCCGCCTCGTCGTCGGAGATAGCGGTAGTGCAATTGGGGCACCAGTTAACGATGCGCTTACCGCGGTAGATCAAGCCATCGTGATACCAATCGCAGAAAACCTTGCGCACGGCCTCGGCGTAATCGGAGTCCATGGTGAAGCGCTTGTTGTCGAAGTCGACAGAGCAACCCATGCGCTTGATCTGCTCGACGATGATGCCGCCGTACTCATGGGTCCAATCCCAGCAGGCATCGACAAACTTGTCGCGACCGATTTCAAGGCGGCTGATGCCCTCGCTCTTGAGCTTCTTGTCGACCTTGGTCTGGGTGGCAATACCCGCATGGTCGGTGCCGAGCACCCAACGGGTGGACTTACCGCGCATGCGCGCCATACGAACGATGGCGTCCTGGATGGAATCGTCGGTAGCGTGACCCATATGGAGCTTACCGGTGACGTTGGGAGGCGGAATCGTAACGGTGCAATCGCCTACTCCGGCACGACGCTTATAGTAGCCGCCATCGAGCCACTTCTGAAGGATCTTGGGCTCGTTGACGCTCGGATCGTAGTTCTTGGGCATCTCTTCCATATGGTTCTCCCTGTCCCTCCGGGGTTGGCTGCGGACTTTTCGCTCGGTCAAGTCCTGCTTGCACGAAAGCGCGCTGGCGTTTTCGGCTTGTGCGGAATCTACCAAAAGCTCGCAGCCACACCCCCTTAGGTATCGCCTACCTCAGATAAGGTTTGGACTTGCTTAAAACAACCTCAAAGGATAGCACAGGCATCTGCGCTTGCAGCGTTTAACAGAAAAGCCCCCGACAGAGACGCCGGAGGCAATAAATCAGGCAGACATTACAAGCGCGGGGAAGCTAGGAATAAATGCGTTGGGGCTGTTCCTTGCCCTCAACGGCAGCCTTGGTCACCTCGACGCGTTTAACGCCCTTTTCGCTCGGTAGATCGAACATGGTCTGCTGGAGCACGTCTTCGCAGATGGAGCGAAGGCCGCGTGCGCCGGTCTTGCGAGCGAGTGCCATACGCGCGATCTCGTGAAGCGCGTCGTCATCGAACTCGAGTGCGACGCCCTCAAGCTCGAACATGCGACGGTACTGCTTGACGATGGCGTTCTTGGGCTCGGTCAAGATGCGCACGAGGTCGTCCTCGTCGAGCGCACAGGTCTGGGTGATCACGGGAGTTCTGCCGATGAACTCGGGGATCATGCCGAATGCGCTCAGGTCCTGCGGGAGCACCTGATGAAGCAGGGCGTTCTCATCGATCGAGGTGGGACCTGCGATCTCGGAGTTGAAGCCGACTCCCTTGTTGCCCACGCGATCGGCGATGATCTTGTCGAGGCCGACGAACGCACCACCGCAGATAAAGAGGATATTGGTCGTATCGATCTGAAGAAGCTCCTGCTGGGGATGCTTGCGACCGCCGGTAGGAGGCACGCTTGCAACGGTGCCCTCGAGAATCTTAAGCAGCGCCTGCTGCACGCCCTCGCCGGAAACATCACGGGTGATGGAGAGGTTCTCGGCCTTGCGCGCGATCTTATCGATCTCATCGATGTAGATGATGCCGACCTGGGCGCGCTCGATGTCGCCATCGGCGGCGTTGATGAGCTTAAGCAGGATGCTCTCGACATCCTCGCCGACATAGCCCGCCTCGGTCAGAGCGGTGGCGTCGGCAATGGCGAACGGCACCTCGAGGATGCGCGCGAGCGTCTGCGCGAGGAGCGTCTTGCCCGTTCCCGTGGGCCCGAGCAGAAGGATGTTGGACTTGGAGAGCTCGACGTTATCGTTGTCGGAGCCGTTCCAGGCGGACTTGCCCGAAGCCTCGTCGTGAGCGCCCTCCGCCGCAGCGCCCTCGAGCACACGACGGTAGTGGTTGTAGACGGCAACGGACATGGCGCGCTTGGCGTCCTCCTGGCCCATAACATAGGCGGAAAGCTCGTCGTAGATCTCATGCGGCGTGGGAACGCGCGTAATCACGCCCTTTGCGGCACCGTTGTCCTTGACGGCAAGGTCCTCCTCGGGAGCTACTTCGCCGTTGTCGCTGAAGTAGTCGGCGAGTCCATGGCGATCGGCAGCCTGGAGAAAATCGTTGGTGAGCGACTCCTCGAGGATGTCGGCGCACGCGTTGACGCACTCATCGCAGATATAGACACCGCTGGGAGCCTGAATCAGCTTTCTGACCTGGCCGTTCTCTTTTCCGCAGAAGGAGCAGAAAATAGGACCGCCGTTGTCAAAGCCGCCCTTGGGACCGGTGTAATAGGGGTTACGGGGACCGCGATTTCCAGAAGCCATTACTCTGCTTCCTTAGCTGCATCATTGCGGGAGGTGACGATATGGTCGATCAAACCGTATTTGAGCGCCTCGTCCGCAGTGAGATAGTGGTCGCGCTCAGTATCGGCCTGGACCTTACGGAGCGGCTGACCCGATGCATCGGACAGGATCTGGTTGAGGGTCTTGCGCGTTGCCTTGGTCTGCTGCGCGGCGATCTCGATCTCGGTCTGCTGGCCCTGGGCGCCGCCGCTCGGCTGATGGATCATGACCATGGAGTGCGGCAGGCAGAAGCGCTTGCCCTTGGCACCGGCGGCAAGAAGCACGGCTGCCATGGATGCCGCCATGCCCACGCAGATCGTCGAGACCTGGGGCTTGATGTAGTTCATGGTGTCGAGAATGGCGAGACCGGAAGTGACCTCGCCTCCGGGGCTGTTGATATAGAGCGAGATGTCCTTCTCGGCATCCTGGCTCTCGAGGTGAATGAGCTGGGCGATCACCAGATTAGCGGTGACGGAATTGATCTCCTCGCCCAAAAAAACGATACGGTCGTTGAGAAGGCGCGAGTAGATATCGTAGCTGCGCTCGCCACGCGGGGTCTGCTCGACGACATATGGCACGAGGGCCGACTGCAGAGGGTCGATCAAAGCGGTCTCCTTTCGCTAGATTCTGTATCGATAGAAACGTACGGTGCCCGGCCGCGAACTCACGTGGTCGATGCACCGTACGAGGTACCGGTCAACCGGTTACTAACTGTACCCCAACGACGTCTAGGGTAACGCCTTGCGGGGACATGTTATCGATGAATGGCTACTCGGCGTCCTTGGCGGCCTCTGCAGCCTCGTCGACCTCGGTCACCTTGGCGTTCTCGACGAGCCAATCGACAGCCTTGGAACGACGGATGGAGTCGCGCACGGCGGGCATACGGCCATCGGAGACGAACTCTGCCTTGGAGGCCTCGACGTCCTCGACGCCGGCATTCTTGAACTCCTCGGTCACATCGTCGTCGTTGACCTGGACATCGAGGTGCTTGGCGAGCGAATCGAGCGCGAGGGACTCGCGGGCGACGTCGTTGGCCTGCTGGTGCAGGTCGGAGATGAACTGATCGGAGCTGATGCCGTTGGCCTGGAGCCAAGCGTCGAGCGTCATGCCGCGCTGAGCAAGGTTCTGGAGGAAGTTCTGGCCGAGCTCGTTGAAGACGGACTTCTCGTAGTCCTCGTCCATCTTGTCGAGCTGAAGGCGCTCGGCGAGCTTGGCGACGGCGCGGTTCTCCTTGAGGCCGGGAAGCTTGGCGGTCTTGTCCTGCTCGAGCTCGAGCTTGATGGCGTCACGCATTGCTGCGATGTCGTCGAAGCCGAAGTTCTCCTTTGCGAACTCATCGGTGAGCTCGGGGGTCTTGCGGACCTTGATGCCCTTGACGGTCACCTTGACGGTGCACTCGTCCTCATCCTCGCCCGGCTTCCAGGAAATCTCCTTCTCGTCGCCGATCTTGGCACCGAGAAGAGCCTCGTCGAACTCCTTGGGAAGCGTGTCGTTGCCCATGGCGAGCAGACGGCCCTCGCCAGCGAACTGCTCAGCGCCCTTGACGTCCTCGAGGTCGGCGGTCACGTAGTCGTCAGCCTCGACGGCGCGGTCCTCGACGTCCTCGAACGTTGCGTGATAGCCCATGAGCATATCGACCTGCTGGTCGATCTCGGCCTCGGTGACCTCCGCGGGAGGCATCTCGATCTCGACGGGCTCATAGGAGCTGAGCTCGCAGGCGGGACGCATGGTGAACTCGACCGTGTAGGTATAGTCCTCGTGGTCCTTGGCGATCTCGATGTCCTTGTAGTCGCCCTCTTTGACGGGGACGATGTCGAGCTCGTTGAGAACTGCCGCCTCGTTGCCGCCGATGATGTCATTGGTGGCCTGAGCAAGCGTGGCCTCGGCGCCGAGCATGGAATCGACAACCGGACGCGGAGCCTTGCCGGGGCGGAAGCCCGGGAAGCGATACTTCTTGGCAGCGTCCTTGTATGCCTTCTTGATGGCGGCGTCGACGTCAGCGGCCTCGACGGTAACCGTTGCGGTGAGCTTGGCGTCCTTGACGTCAGAAGCGGAAATGTTCAACGTTCCTCCTCATACATAACCCGGCTATAACTTCAGGCGCCGGGAACCCCTTGGTAACCAGTTGTGTGCGTGGTGCGGGCGAAAGGACTCGAACCTTCACGGGAATCCCACCAGAACCTAAATCTGGCGCGTCTACCAATTCCGCCACGCCCGCTAATGCGCACAGAATAGAAACTATAGCAGATAGCACGCTAAATAGTTAAACAGAAGATTCGTAAGTGCGCTCATCCCACGGTTAAGCCATAACTCGAGACTTATCGTGCCCGTCCTGTGTGCGCCTGAGAACAGATCGAGGGGGGCATGCAGACGCGGCGCGCCCTTTAGGTGGAGGCAACTGCAATCCCATGATCCTTGAAAATGCCAGCAAAAAATAAACGCGGAGCGTCCTTTAGGTAGAGGCAATTGCAAGCGCCCTGTCCGCGCACGGCGTGCACACATGCCGAGCCATATGCCGAGCGGTTTACAGCGCCTCTGAACGCCAGGCCCAGAACCCACTCTAGGGAAGCGTTATCTGCAAAAGCTTGATCGCGCCCGCAGGCTCGACCGCATGCTCCACATGGGCGGGAACGCAGAGCACGTCGCCTGTCGACATGGAAACCTCCCTGTCGGCAAAAGCGATGCTTGCGGTGCCATCTACCAGGTAATACAGCGTGTCACCGGGGTAGCGCTCCGCTGCCACGCTCTCCCCTTCCGCGAATGCCAAAAGCGTCGCCGAGACCGGGTCATCAAAACGCGTCAGGCCCATGGACGAAACCCGTCCGGGATGCGCCTCGATCAGAGATGCAAGCGGCGCCGCCGTCTCGGTAGGCAGGTTCTTGAACGGCATGGGAATCACCTATTGCGGCAAAACGACGACGAGCAGCATCTTAAATGCAGTCACCCCGCGGACGGCATGCGGTGCGCCCGCAGGAATAACAACGCTCTCTCCCGCATGAACCTCGTGCGCAACACCGTTGATCGTGATTTCGCCCGTTCCCTCAAGCACGTTGACCATGGCGTCACCACCTGCAGCATGGCTCGACATACCCTCATCGGCGTCAATCGCGAAGAGCGTGATCTTTGCCGCAGGGGTCTGCGAAAGCGTGAGGCTGTTAACGCGGCCAGGCTCGACCTCGACCTTGCCCGCGAGATTGAAAACGGTCTCTTTGTCGATGTTCTTGATGAGCTCCATGGCAAAAGTCCTTTCCTGATAGGTTGGTATATTGTTACGCGCCAAGAGCGATAGCGCAGCCTTCCGATCACGAATGCGCCGGATGTTGTGCGCCAAGAGCGATAGCGCAGCCTTCCGATCACGAACGCGCCGGATACGGCACTTGTCCGGCGCGGCACAGCGCTTCTTGCATACCCAGGCCATCGAGGGTTGATACCCTCAAATGTGATTTGGCCTACCAATGATTTGACCTATCAATTAGCGTGCGCCGATACAGGTCTGCTCCGAAGGAAGGCCCGCTCAGAAGATTCCACGGATCAACCGCTTAACCGGCAACAACGCCTGCCCAACCGCATGATGCCGATTTGAGGCAAGATATTTGAAAGGTCGCGTGCCGCTTGTTGTTGTTCCAAGGAGCGCGGTCATGAGCAGCCGGTACGCTGAAAGCGCATGGCAGGTCTTCACGATCGGAGCGGACGTTGGCAACAAACTCCCAAAACTCCTACATCATCATTTGCGGACCTTCCGCGATTCGGACGCTTCGCTGCGAGCAACGACGCTACGGATGCGTTAGGTGGAAGCCGGTGGACTATCGAGCCGCATGCAAGGCGCTCAGATACAGCACGGGAAACACATCGGACTTCGACTACTCCCAGCTCGAAATGCTCGGTGCGTGGCAGCCGGGAGAAGAGCTGCACGTGCTCGTAAACGACGCAAGAAAAAGAGGGAACGTACGTGGAGTTCATTTTCACGTGTCCGGCAAGCCGCTGCCAAGTGGAGCATTGATGGAGTTGGCCCCGAACGTTGGGATTCTTTCGCCCCAGATGATTGCCGCCGTCTATGCGAGGAGCCACTCCTTCGCTAGAACATACGCGTTCTTTGAAGAGCTATGCGGCAACATCACCTTATCGGAAACTGGCTACACAGAATGGCTAGCAGATATGAGACCGACAGAAGAAGAGGGCGCGGCTACCCTTACCGACGAAAGCCCATATTATGTGTGCGAACCCGCTCTCTCACCTTACGGACTACGAAATTGGTTAGGAAAAGTGACAAACGTTCCCGGCGTATCCGGAGCGAGCAAAGTCGCACGCTACGTACTCGGAGGAGCTCGCTCGCCTATGGAAATCATGATGTTTGGACAGTTTTGCCTGCCAATTAAAAATGGAGGGTTTGGCTGCAAAAACGGCAAATCTAACTATCGAATCGACTTTAACGATGAGGCAATTACGGTATCGGGGATGCCATATGCGTTGGGAGACCTCGTGTTTCCTGCAAGTCGTGAAATTCTGGAATACAAGGGTCATCCACACGATACGAAAGCAAGCCGCATTCGAGATGAAAAACGAGAAGCGGGTCTTGCGGCGATGGGATACGGAGTGACCTCGATTAACAGCGAGCAAATTATGAATATCACAGCCCTCGAAGCGATAGCCAAGCGTCTGCACCGTCAGGCAGGAAGCCGTTTTCGCTACACGGTTTCGGGCTATCGAAATAGGCAGTTCGAACTGATGCAAGAACTGCACGATTGGGCTCAAAACCGGCAAGGTTAACGAATCGAGGAAAACCGTCAAGAAGGGCAGATGCTCAGAATAAGCAGGTGCTCAGCGCAATCAACGGCGTCACAAACGCAACCGGTTCACGCATACGTATACGTAAACAAAAACGTGGATCCAAACATGAGATTCATGCAGCATCTGTCCCAAAACTAAAGCGTAAACCGGGCTTTGGCAAAGCATCGTAAGCATGGTCATTCGAAAGTGGCAGAAAAATCGAGTTTTGAGTCATTTTTGAAGCTATGTTTGCTGTCAATAAGCGATTGACTGAAGAAAAATGCTTGTTTTTCGGCTTTCCATCGCTGTTTAGTCACATTTTTGCGACGCCTAAGCTCCTCGCCAAGCTGTTTTACTTTTCAGATTGACTCAAAACTCGATTTTTCTGCCACAATTGCTCGACCATGTTCCATTTACCGCGAATAACTCGCTAAAACACCGTCAGCAAGTTAGTAAATACGCCCAGAACGGCAAGCAACAACGTCCATCGCGTTCGAGAACACATTCAATGTCACTTATATCGATATAGCTGTAAAACCCCCGAAAATGCAGCTGAAAAAAGAGCCTCCCGAAAGGGAGGCTCTTTGAACTGCATGGCGCAATTATAAACAAGCTGCTATTAGCACACGCCCTGTGCGAGCATGGCGTCAGCAACCTTCTCGAAACCGGCGATGTTTGCACCCATAACAAAGTTGCCCTCATGGCCGTACTTCTTAGCGGTGTCGTCCACGTTGTGGAACATGCCGCGCATAAGCTGCTCGAGCTT
>OGDF01006370.1_pt1 | contig 11790 bp, 11 predicted proteins | sample 1570141 | NCBI WGS metagenome assembly OGDF01 (sample SAMEA4370581, study PRJEB24528) | human gut metagenome | reverse complement strand
GCTCGTCAACCGCTTCAATAAAGTCAAGATTGGCCTGCCGTGGGAGGAAGACACGCAGCTCGGTGCGACAATCTATAAAGCCCAGCTCGATAAGGTTCTCTCCTATGTCGAACTCGCGAAAAAAGAAGGTGCGACCATCGCCTGCGGCGGTGAACAGGCAACTGACGGTGCGCTCAAAAACGGCATCTTCATGAAGCCGACACTCATCACCGATGCTACGAACGATATGCGCGTTGCCCGCGAAGAGATCTTCGGCCCCGTCGCTGTCGTCATCAAATTCAAGACGGAAGAAGAAGTGATCAAGATGGCTAATGACAGCGATTACGGCCTCGGCGGCGCGGTCTGGACACAGGATATCAACCGTGCTTTCCGTGTCGCCAACGCCATCGAGACGGGCCGCGTCTGGGTCAACACCTACAACCAGATCCCTGAGGGCTCGCCGTTCGGCGGCTACAAGCAGTCCGGCATCGGCCGCGAGACGCACAAAGTCATCCTTGAGCACTACACGCAGATGAAGAACATCCTCGTCAATCTCTCGGGACAGCCATCCGGCTTCTACTCGCAGAAGTAACACGCCGCCGCTCCCCGGCTTACCACACTCCCATCCTGCTTCTTCCTCATATACAGCAAAAGGCTGCCGCAAATCCGGCAGCCTTTTGCATGTTCAGGAGCCGTGCCCGATCCGGACAGGCGAGGACATTCCTCCCGTAAAATTTTTAAAACACTATTGATACTCATTCTCATGTATGCTATATTATCTATAGGATTTCGTTAGCAGCTTCTTTCAAGAAGCGCAAAGCTCTCCTAAGATATAATACACAGCAAAAATCCCGGCGTACTGCTCATGCGCCGGGATTTTTGTCTGTGATAAAGAAAACCTCGCTCCGCACCTTGCGGACAAGATTGTCACGAAATGTTTGTGTGAAAAAAGAGGGCGATGTTTCACGTGAAACACTCAGAAGAATGCGTGCACGGCGAAGAGCGGAATGTTCTCGACCCACTCGTCTTGGCGGTAATCGTTCATGGACAACCGGATGGTTTTCTCGGGATGGTATTTGCTGTAGTATGCGCGCAGGCTCTTGGCATGGACGTTGTGCTCTGCTTTCACTTCAACGGGGATGACACTGCCGCTTTGCTGGATCATGAAGGCGATCTCGTATCTGCCACTCTCAGAGGTGTAGTAATACGGCTCACAGGATGAGTCAGAGAGCAGCTGCTGGCAAACGTACTGGTCCGTCAGTGCCCCCTTGAACTCGATGAAGACGCGATTCCCTTCCAAGAGTGTGCGTGCATCGAGTTCGCTGCTTGCACCGAGCAGGCCGATATCCAGGAAGAACAACTTATAGGCATTCTCTTCCAGATATGCCTTGAGCGGGATGGCCGGCTTCGCCACGCGATATACCCGGGCAATCAGGCCGCAGTCAATCAGCCATTGTGCGGCCATCTCGAACTCCTTGGCACGGGCTCCTTTTTTGACCTGACCGAAGAAGAATTTCCGGTTCTCTTTCGCCAGCTGCTCAGGGATGGCGTTCCAGGTTATCCGCACGCGAGGCAGTTCGCGCGGCTCGATGTGCTTGCCGAAATCCGCCTCGTACATGGCCAGCAAATCCTGCTGGATCGTGCGCACCTCTGTAACAAGGTATAAACACATTTTTTGTAACGAATCCTGCTCACCAATATAAAAAGGACGATGTTTCACGTGAAACAATATCGGGGCCAATGAGGCGGCGTATGTCTTGGGGGACGGGGGCTTGTACTTGAATCTCTTTGCCGGTAAGCGGGTGGCGGAAGCGCACGCGCCAGGCGTGCAGGGCCTGCCGCTTCATCCTATCACAAGGGCCGCCGTAGGCGGCATCGCCTAAAAGGGGATGGCCGAGAACGGAAAAGTGGACGCGGATCTGGTGGGTGCGGCCGGTCAGCAGGTGGAGTTTGAGCAGGGAATATGCAGGCCACGATGCGATGACCTTGTACTCCGTCAGGGCGCGCTTCCCATCTGCGCGCACCTGCCAGTGATTCGCCTTGCTCGTGTCGCGGCCGATGGGCATGTCGATCCGGCCACTCGAACGATCCAGATGCCCTCGCGCCAGTGCCAAGTACTCGCGGTAGATCTGGCCAAGACGGTAGAGCGGATGGATGCCGGCCGCTTCTCCTCTGCGCTGGAAATAGCCGGCCACCGCATGGACGAGCGTGTCGCGCGCTTCGCGATGCGTCGGATGGACGATCATCGCGGCAGGTTTGTTGACAATCAGGAAGGCTTCATCCTCGTAGAGTACATCGAGCGGCAGGTCGACGGGCACGACGGGCGATGCTTCCTGCCAGAGCAGAGTCAGCTCATCCCCTGCCCTAACGCGCAGGCAAGCATTGCGGACCGCCTTCCCGTTGACAAGGATCGTGCCGTTCCACTTGATGTGTTTCCAGAGCTTTGCCGAAAGCCCCAGTGTGGACAATGCAAGCTGACGGATTTCCCTGCCGTCATGGGCAGCATCCACCGTATAAGAAATCTTCACCAGACGTCTCCTCTCTTTTAAAAATAAAAACGGGGCATGTTTCACGTGAAACATGCCCCGCTGCATTAAAGCGGATTCTTTGCCGGAGTGCCGGCCTTGCGCGGGTAGGCCTTCGGCGTCGGCATGGTCTTCGTCACGGTGATGATGGCGCGCTTGTCATCGAGGCCGGGCAGATGGACTTCGCGCATCTCCGTCTTGCTGCCGCCCATGACCTTGATGGCCTTGGCCGCTTCTTCGACTTCCTCGGCGTACGCTCTGCCCTTAAGCGCGAGGAAGTGGCCGCCGCGCTTGACGAACGGCAGGCAGTACTCGCAGAGGATTGGCAGCCGTGCGACGGCGCGCGAGACGGCGAGGTCAAACTGCTCGCGGTACTGCTTCATGCGTGCCCCCTCCTCTGCCCTCGCGTGGACGCAGTCGACGCCTTCGAGGCCGAGCTCGTCGACGACAGTCTGCAGAAAGTGGACGCGCTTATTCAGGGAATCCATGAGCGTCAGGCGGACATCCGGGCAGAAGATCTTGAGCGGCAGCCCGGGAAAGCCCGCGCCTGTACCGACATCGATTATCGATACCGCCCCATTGAACAGCACGGGGTCGTAGGCCGAGAGCGAATCGACCATGTGCTTGACTGCCACCTCGTGTTCCTCCGTGATGGCAGTGAGATTCATTTTCTCATTCCACTCCACCAACAGCTCATAGTAGCGCGTGAACTGCGCGAGCTGCGTTTCGCTCAAAGTCAGTCCAAAGGCCTCGGCTGCTTTCTTCATCTCATCTCGAAACATCATCGTGCCCCCTCTCAATCCTTCTCGTTCTCTTCATCATGGACATCGCGAAGCCGCTTCTGCTGCTCGAGCCAGACGAGCAGCACCGAGACGTCGGCCGGCGAGACGCCGCTGATGCGGCCGGCCTGCCCGACCGAGCGCGGACGAATGGCGGCGAGTTTCTCGCGCGCATCGCGCAGGCTCGGCACGTCCTGATAATCAAGATCTTCCGGCAGGAGCTTTGCCTCGAGTTTCTCCATGTGCGCGACCTGCTCGAGCTGCTTCTTGATGTAGCCCTCGTATAGGATGGCAGTCTCGACCTGCTGGCGCACTTCCTTTGCGAGATCCGGCAGCTCCGGATACGCGAGGCGCAGCTTCTCGTAGTCGACCTGCTGGCGGCGCAGGAGGTCGGCAAGCGGCTGCGCGCTCTTGATGGGCTCGATGCCGGCAGCCGTCAGGCGATCATTCGTCTCCTGGCTCGGGTTGATGGAGGTCTCCTTGAGCAATTTCATTGCCGCGTCGATGGCCGCCTTCTTCGCGGTGAAGCGCGCCCAGCGGTCGTCCTTGACGAGGCCGACGCGCCGGCCGTACGGCGTCAGGCGCAGGTCGGCGTTATCCTGGCGCAGAAGAAGACGATATTCGGCACGGCTTGTCATGATGCGGTATGGCTCATTCGTCCCCTTTGTCACGAGGTCATCGATGAGCACGCCGATGTATGCCTCTGAGCGCTTGAGAATGAGAGGCTCTCTCTTCTTGATGAACATCGCCGCATTGATGCCGGCGATGATGCCCTGTGCCGCAGCCTCCTCATAGCCCGACGTGCCATTGGCCTGCCCCGCCGAGAAGAAGCCGCAGATATCCTTGAACTCCAGCGTCGGCTTGAGCTGCGTCGGGTCGATGCAGTCGTACTCAATGGCATAGCCCGCGCGCATGACGTGCGCGTGCTCGAGGCCCGGTATCGTCTTGAGGAAGGCGAGCTGCACATCCATCGGCATGCTCGTACTCATGCCCTGCACGTAGACTTCATTCGTGTGCAAGCCCTCCGGCTCAAGGAAGAGCTGATGGCGGTCCTTATCGGGGAAGCGCAGGATCTTTGTCTCGATGGACGGGCAGTAGCGCGGGCCGATGCCCTCGATGATGCCGTTGGCCATCGGCGCGCGGTCCATGTTGTCGCGCAGGATCTTGTGGGTCGCCTCATTCGTATAGGTCAGCCAGCACGGCACCTGCTCGCGCGTCTCTTCATCGCTCATGAACGAGAAGTTGCGCGCCTCCTCATCGCCCGGCTGGATCTGCATCTTCTCGTAATCGAGCGTTCGCGCATCGACGCGGGCCGGCGTGCCCGTCTTGAAGCGCATGAGGCGGATGCCCGCCGCCTTGAGCGAATCCGAGAACTTCATCGCCGGGCGCTGCCCGTTCGGGCCGCCGCTGTAGGTGTGCTCGCCGACGATGATGCGGCCCTTGAGGTACGTGCCCGTCGCCATGATGATGGCCGGCGCGAGGTAGACCTCCCCCGTCTCGACGAGGACGCCGCGCACGGCCTTCTTGTCCTCGGTGAGCAGCAGGTCCGTGATGAGGATCTGCTTGACATCGAGGTTCTCTGTCTTCTCGCACGTCTCCTTCATCGTGAACTGATAGAGCTTCTTGTCCGCCTGCGCGCGCAGTGCATGGACAGCGGGGCCCTTGCCCGTGTTGAGCATGCGGAACTGTATGCAGGTCTTGTCCGCATTGACGCCCATCTCGCCGCCGAGCGCATCGAGCTCGCGCACGAGATGGCCTTTGCCCGGGCCGCCGACCGACGGGTTGCAGGGCATCAGAGCGATATTGTCCATCGAGAGCGTCGCCAGGAGCGTCTTGCAGCCGATGCGCGCGGCGGCCAGAGCCGCCTCCACGCCGGCATGGCCAGCGCCGATGACGATGACATCGTATGATCCAGCGGTAAACAACGAAAATCCCCCTTATCTATATTAGGTACGAACTGATTTATTTGCCAATGCAGAACTTGCTGAAGATCTCATTGATGATATCCTCCCCGACCGTCTCGCCCGTGAGCTCGCCGAGCTTTTCCCAGGCAGAGCGCAGGTCAATGGAGATGAAGTCGAGGCCCATCGAGGCCTCGATCGTGCGGATGGAAGCCTCGAGGTGCTCGTCCGCCTGGCGCAGGATCTCGGCCTGGCGCGCGTCCGTGACAAAGGTGCCCTCCTGTCCGGCCTGCGTGCCTGCGTAGACCTTTGCGGTGATGGCATTCGTGAGGTCGGCGAGTCCGTCCTGCGTGCGCGTCGAGATCGTGATGACGGTGACATCCTTTCCGGCGCGCTCCTGCAGCATCGCCGGTGTGACAACGGCTGCGAGATCGTCCTTGTTGAGCAGCAGGATGGCGTCGCGGCCGCGGACGAGCTTCAGTATCTCCGCGTCCTCGCTGTCGAGCGGGCGCGAGGCGTCGAAGAGCGCGAGGATAAGCGAAGCCTCCTTGACATAGGAGCGCGCCTTCTCGACGCCGATGCGCTCGACGACATCGTCCGTCGCGCGGATGCCCGCCGTGTCAATGATGCGCAGCGGGATGCCGCCGACATCGGCGTATTCTTCAATCGAATCGCGCGTCGTGCCCGGCACATCCGTGACGATGGCCCGCTCCTCGCGGAGCAGGGAATTGAGCAGGCTCGACTTGCCAACATTCGGCTTGCCGATGATAGCCGTCAAGAGACCGTCGCGGAGAATCCGGCCGGCATGAGCCGTCTTCAATAGATTTGCGATTTTGTTGCGTATCTCAACCACATTTTTCTCGATATCGTACGTCAGGATATCGTCGACTTCATCCTCGGGGAAGTCAATCGCGGCTTCGATATGCGCGATCATGCCGAGGACGTCGTGGCGCATCGACTGGATCTCCTTCGAAAAGTGGCCTGTCAGGTGGCCGGCCGCCATCGTCAGGGACGTCTCCGTGCGCGCCTGGATGATGTCCATGACGGCCTGCGCCTCTGAGAGGTCAAGACGCCCGTTGAGGAAGGCGCGCTTCGTGAACTCGCCACGCTCTGCCGGCCTTGCACCGGCCTTCCACGTGAGCTCCAGCGTCTTGCGCAGTGTCATGAGGCCGCCGTGGCACTGCAGCTCCACGACATCCTCCACCGTGTACGAATGCGGCGCTAGCATGACGAGCGCCAGCGCCTCGTCGATGACCTTGCCCGCCTCATCCACGATATGGCCGTAGACGGCGCGATGGCTGCCCGCCATGACGAGCGGTTTGCCGTTCTTCGCCCGGAACACTTTGTCGGCCGTCTTCAGGGCATGCTCGCCGCTGATGCGGATGACGCCGATGCCGCCCTCGCCCTGCGGCGTCGCGATTGCACTGATCGTATCTCCCTGCTGCATACTGGGTCTCCTTTCTCAATCCTTGTCAAAAACTCCGTCAAATACATCAAAAAGGGCCTGCTCCCAGAAGGAGAAAGCCCTTTCACAGCTCTCTTATCTTGCTGTCTGCCTCCGGGAAACGAATCAGTCTTACTCGTTTTCCCGGCCGCGCTGGCTGCCTTCCGCCCGACGGCGGCGACGCGGCACGATGACGACGTAGCGGCGCGGCTCATCGCCGGCGCTGTACGTCGATACCTTGCGGCTGTCCTGCAGCGCCATGTGGATGATCTTGCGCTCATGGCGGTTCATCGGCTCGAGGTGGATCTCCTGGCCGATGCGGCAGGCCTTCTCTGCCAGATGGCCCGCGAGGCGCGTGAGCGTCTCCTCGCGGCGGGCACGGTACCCCTCGATATCGAGGAGCACGTGCAGGCGCTCGCCCGAAACACCGCGGTTGGCCGCGAGATTCGTCAGGTACTGCAATGCATCGAGCGTCTGGCCATGCTTGCCGATGAGGATGCCGAGACTCTCGCCCTCAATCTGGAAGAGAACACCCTCCTCCGTCTCCGAGCGCTGCAGCTCGACCTCGATCTTCATCGCCGCGAAGACGTCCTCAAGGAACTTGCGCGCACGCACTTCCTGCTCCGCGAGCGAGGCACCCGGCTTGGCAGCCGTGACCGTCTCGTCGGCTTCTTCTCCGAGGCGCGTCTCCAGCTCTGCCATATCGGCAGAGGGGTCCTTTGCGTCGAGGTCTGCCGATGCGCTCGTATCGATCTCACGGACGCGGATGCGCGCATCCCTGCGGCCGATCAGGCCGAGGAAGCCGCGCGAAGGCTGCTCGAGCACTGTGTACTCCAGGCTCGCGGGCGCACAGCCGAGGTCCGAGGCAGCCGCGTCAAGCGCCGCCTCGACCGTCCGGCCGGTCCATTCCATGGTTTCTGCCATATCAGGCAGCCTCCTTTTTCTTGTCGTCGTTGCGGTACATCCACCACTGCTGCGTGATCTGGACGATGTTCATCGTGACCCAGTAGAGAACGAGACCGGACGGGAAGTTCAAGCTGATCCAACCGATGAAGAGCGGCATGACCGTCATCATGATCTTCATCTGCTGGTTCATCTCCGTCGTCGTCTGCTTCTGCTGCAGGAACGTCGTCAGAGCCGAGAGGACCGGCAGGATGTAGTACGGATCAGGATCCGACATGTTCGGCAGCCAGAGGAAGGCAGCCGACTCCGGCGTCGGATACGTGAAATTGTAGAGCGCGTAGTACATGCCCATGAGGATCGGCATCTGGATGAGCAGCGGCAGGCAGCCAGCCAGCGGGTTGACGCCGGCCTCCTTGTAGAGCGCGCCGACCTTCTGCTGCATGACCTGCGGATTGTCCTTGTACTTCTCCTGGATCTTCTTCATCTTCGGAGAGAGCTCCTGCATGGCCTTCATCGACTTGACCTGCTTGACCGTCAGCGGGTAGAGCAGCATCTTGATGAGGATCGTCAGCAGGATGATGGCCACGCCGTAACTGCCGAAGCCTGCAAGGTCCGTCACATTATAGAGTGCCTGCAGCACAACGTGCAGGAGATTCTCGATCGGTTCGAATATCGTTCCAAAGAAACCCAATATATCACATCCTAATCTTCACAAAAATAACAGTATCACATACGCCCGGCCTCACGGCACGGGATCATAGCCGCCCTTGTGGAACGGGTGGCAGCGCAGGATGCGCTTGAGGGCCAGCCAGCCCCCACGCCGGGCTCCGTAACGCTCGATGGCCTCGAGCGCGTATTCAGAACACGTCGGGACATAGCGGCAGGAAGGCGGGAACATCGGCGAAATGAATCCGCGATAGAACCGCACCAACAGAAGAAACAGTGTCTTCAAGCTCAGGACCTCTTTTGCCTTGCAGTCGATTTCCCAGACGACGCCTTGCGGGGCGCCGCATGCCTCGGCCCGTGAAAGGCGCGCAGGTCCTTCTTCGAGCCCTTGAAGATGCCCGCCTGCTGGCCGAGCTGCAGGAAAGCCCGCTCGACAACAGGACACTTGACATCGACGATGGGCTTGCGGCCGACGAGCAAGAGAGCCGCATCCTCGCGGACACGGTCCTGGTTCAGCCGGTACGTCTCGCGCAGCAGGCGCTTGACGCGGTTGCGCGTGACAGCACAGCCGAGCTTCTTGCCGGCGGCAAAGCCGACGCGCCCGCGCACCCCGTCCGACGGGAATACGTACAGCACGAAGTAGCGGTTCGCAAAGGAACGGCCACTGCGGTAGACACGTTGGAAATCACTGCGGCGCTTGATGATCCGTCTTCTCGGTAAGGTAAGCATTCGCATTTCCCCAAAATCCAATCAGTAGTAAAACGGTAAAAGATAAGCAAAAAAGGCCACCGAAGTGACCTCATCCGATTTATGCCGAAAGCTTCTTTCTACCGCGCTGGCGTCTTCTCTTCAGAACGAGACGGCCGCCCTTCGTCTTCATGCGCTCACGGAAGCCATGGGTCTTCTTTCTCCAATGGTTGTTCGGCTGGAAAGTCTGTTTCATGTGTGTAACACCTCCTTCTGGATTTGTGTCTGAGACTAATTGGCTGTATAGAAGCATAGTATCAGATTTTAACTACGTCAAATTATAGACTACCGACTCGCGGCCTGTCAAGGATTTTCCCTTGTCTTTTTCCCGTCAGACTGTGGATATTTTCAGGCTTATGGCCACTTGCACACAGAAAAACTGTTGATAAGTCACGCTAGTTTTGATAAGATATTGTTGATTATTGTGCGGAAAACCCCATTGGTGCCCTGCGAGGCAAGGCTCGTAAACATAAGATACTGTAAGATATCATCCACATTTCCCGCCTCTATCCCAAGGAACGACTATACTTATCCACAGCTGTGGATAAAAATGTGGATAACGTTATGCACCTGTGGAAAAAGTTTCTACATATTCTAATAGCAGGAAAGGATTTTTTTCATGGAGCAGACACAGCTGCAGGCTGTCTGGGAGCAGATCCTCACCAAGATGAAGGAAACTCTCGCCGAGTCAGCCTTCAAGTGGTTCAAGTCGGTCAAGCCGCTCTCCCTGACCGACGACGGATTTGTCCTGAGCGTCCAGAACGACCTCGTCAAGGACTGGATCACCAGCCACTACCTCACGATCGTCGAGGACGCGGTCAGCGCCGTACTGGGCAGCAAGCACAAGGTGAGCTTCCAGGTCGTGCCCGAAGCACAGCCTGAAGTGGAGCCAGCCAAGAAGGAGACAGCTGGAGAAGAAGAGACGGCCGCCAGTCACAGCAGCAGCCGCAAGAAAGAAGACCCCAATCAGGGAAGCCTCTTCCAGGACCAGCCGCCCGCCCCTGTCGATAACGGCGACATGCACATCGTCGCGCCGGGCGACCGCTCGTCGCTGAACCCGAAGTACACCTTCGAGACGTTCGTGACAGGCAGCTCGAACCGCTTTGCCCATGCGGCCGCCATGGCCGTTGCCGAATCGCCAGGCAAGGTCTACAACCCGTTCTTCATGTACGGCGGCGTCGGCCTCGGCAAGACACATCTCATGCACGCCATCGGCAACCGCGTGCTGCAGAACCACCCCGAGATGCGCGTGCTATACGTCTCGAGTGAGCAGTTCACCAACGAGATCATCCGCGCCATCCAGGAGGGCAAGGCCGAACTCTTCCGCCAGAAATACCGGACGATCGACGTCCTGATGGTCGACGATATCCAGTTCCTTTCCGGCAAGCAGAGCACGCAGGAAGAATTCTTCAACACCTTCAACGCGCTGCACGTCGCCGACAAGCAGATCATCCTGTCGTCCGACCGCCCGCCGCGCGAAGTCCAGAAGCTCGAAGACCGCCTGCGCTCGCGCTTCGAGGGCGGCCTGATCACCGACATCCAGGCGCCTGACCTCGAGACGCGCATCGCCATCCTCAAGAACAAGGCGCTGCTCGACCACGTCGACGTGCCGAACGATGTCCTGATGTTCATCGCCAACCGCATCGACAGCAACATCCGCGAGCTCGAGGGCGCCCTGACGCGCGTCGTCGCCTACGCTTCCCTCATCAAGAAACCCGTCACGACAGATGTCGTCGCCGAGGCCCTCAAGGACGTCTTCCCGAACAACCATAAGAAAGAGGTCACACTCGAAGTCATCCAGGAGATTGTCGCCACCTACTTCAAGATCCGCATCGAGGACCTCCATTCCAAGAAACGCACGCGCAGCATCGCCTTCCCGCGCCAGATTGCCATGTACCTCTGCCGCGAGCTCACCGACACCTCGCTGCCGCAGATCGGCAATTTCTTCGGCGGGCGCGACCACACGACGGTCCTGCACGCCTACGACAAGATCGCCAAAGAGCGCGAGGAAAACGCCAAGCTTCATAAGATCATCAAAGACCTCATCGAGAGCATCCAGAAGATGTAAATGCCCCACAGGTTGCCGTGGATAACCCTGTGGAGAAGCCTCTGGATTTCCTGTCGATGGATTGTGGATAACCGCTAGGGGAGATTATCACCGTGGATACTGTGGATAACCTCCCCTATTGTTATGAACAAGTTACCCACAGCCAACTGTGCGCTCCTGCAAAGCCTCAGGCGACTTATCCACTTTTCCACATGGCCTACTACTACGTCGGCTATTTATATAAATATTTTAGTTATATCATAAAAAAAGAGAGAAGGCCCCAAAGTATGAAAATCACATGCAATAAGAACGAGCTCACCAATGCCCTGCAGATCGTCGCTCGCGCCGTAGCCAGCAAACCGCAGACCCCCATCCTCTCTGGCATTTACCTGAGAGCCGAAGGCACAACCTTGGAACTCCAGGCCACAAATTATGAGATTGGACTCGTCGCACGCATCGAAGCAGAAATCGAGGAAGCAGGCGAGCTGACCGTGGGTGGCCGTTATTTCCACTGCCTGGAGAAAACGTCAAACTCGCATGCACAGCCGATGAAAAGATCGTCCACATCGAGTCCGCCATGGCCAAGTTCACGCTGCTCTCCATGAACGCAGCCGAGTTCCCGACCATCCAGCCACTCAAGGGAAATCTCGATTTTGCCATCAAGGACAATATCCTGCGCGACCTCATCAAGAAGACCGTTTTCGCCTGCAGCAACGATGAAGCAAGACCTGTCTTCACGGGCTGTTCCTTAGAGGTCACCGAAAACAAGGTCACGATGGCCGCTACGAACACACATCGC
>OGDF01006368.1_pt1 | contig 11791 bp, 6 predicted proteins | sample 1570141 | NCBI WGS metagenome assembly OGDF01 (sample SAMEA4370581, study PRJEB24528) | human gut metagenome | reverse complement strand
TGTAGGATATTGTTACTCGCTTTTAACAGGGCAACGGAACACCCGCCCAGAGCATAACCAAACCAGGCAGTAAGTGAGAGAACAATGTCAAACAAACCCTTTCATTATCAGGCTCCTTTTCCACTCAAAAAAGATGATACTGAGTATTACCTGCTAACCAGCGAACACGTTAGCGTATCTGAATTTGAAGGGCAGGAGATTTTGAAAGTCGCACCCGAAGCGTTAACTCTGTTGGCGCGTCAGGCGTTTCATGATGCGTCGTTTATGCTGCGTCCGGCTCACCAACAACAGGTGGCCGACATTCTGCGTGACCCGGAGGCCAGCGAAAATGATAAATATGTGGCGCTGCAATTCCTGCGTAACTCCGACATCGCGGCGAAAGGCGTTCTGCCAACCTGTCAGGATACCGGCACTGCGATTATTGTTGGTAAAAAAGGGCAGCGTGTATGGACCGGTGGCTGTGATGAAGCGGCGCTGGCGCGCGGTGTCTATAACACTTATATCGAAGATAATTTGCGCTACTCGCAAAACGCGCCGCTGGATATGTATAAAGAGGTGAATACCGGCACCAATCTGCCAGCGCAGATCGATCTTTATGCCGTTGATGGCGACGAGTACAAATTCCTCTGTATCGCCAAAGGTGGTGGTTCGGCAAACAAGACGTATCTCTATCAGGAAACCAAAGCGTTACTAACGCCGGGGAAACTGAAAAATTACCTGGTTGAGAAGATGCGCACGCTGGGTACGGCGGCCTGTCCTCCGTATCATATTGCGTTCGTAATTGGTGGAACTTCTGCAGAAACTAACCTTAAAACAGTGAAACTGGCTTCCGCTAAATACTATGACGAACTGCCAACGGAAGGGAATGAGCACGGTCAGGCATTCCGCGATGTGGAACTGGAAAAAGAATTGCTGATCGAAGCGCAAAATCTCGGTCTGGGTGCGCAGTTTGGTGGTAAATACTTCGCTCACGACATACGCGTGATTCGCCTGCCACGTCACGGCGCATCCTGTCCGGTTGGTATGGGTGTTTCCTGCTCTGCTGACCGTAATATCAAAGCGAAGATCAACCGTCAGGGGATCTGGATCGAAAAACTGGAACATAATCCAGGTAAATATATCCCTGAAGAGCTGCGTAAAGCGGGAGAAGGCGAAGCGGTGCGCGTTGACCTTAACCGTCCGATGAAAGAGATCCTCGCACAGTTGTCGCAGTATCCCGTTTCTACACGCTTATCGCTTAACGGCACGATTATCGTCGGTCGTGATATTGCTCACGCCAAACTGAAAGAGCGGATGGATAACGGTGAAGGGCTGCCGCAGTACATTAAAGATCATCCGATTTACTACGCGGGTCCGGCCAAAACGCCGGAAGGTTATGCCTCCGGTTCTCTTGGCCCAACGACCGCCGGACGGATGGATTCTTATGTCGATCAACTGCAAGCGCAGGGCGGAAGTATGATCATGCTGGCGAAAGGCAACCGCAGCCAGCAGGTGACGGATGCCTGTAAAAAACACGGCGGCTTCTACCTTGGCAGTATCGGTGGTCCGGCCGCTGTATTGGCGCAGGGAAGTATTAAGAGCCTGGAATGTGTTGAATATCCGGAACTGGGAATGGAAGCCATCTGGAAAATTGAAGTGGAAGATTTCCCGGCGTTTATCCTTGTGGATGATAAAGGAAATGACTTCTTCCAGCAGATACAACTCACACAGTGCACTCGCTGTGTGAAATAAACAGAGCCGCCCTTCGGGGCGGTTTTTTTACATGGCACGAAAGACCAAACATTTGTTATCAAATAGTAAATAATAAGTGAGCTAAAAGTTGCTTAACGAAAGCAAAACAGAAAGAAAAAATTAAACAGGTGAGGAGCAGGCCATGAATACAGTACGCAGCGAAAAAGATTCGATGGGGGCGATTGATGTCCCGGCAGATAAGCTGTGGGGCGCACAAACTCAACGCTCGCTGGAGCATTTCCGCATTTCGACGGAGAAAATGCCCACCTCACTGATTCATGCGCTGGCGCTAACCAAGCGCGCAGCGGCAAAAGTTAATGAAGATTTAGGCTTGTTGTCTGAAGAGAAAGCGAGCGCCATTCGGCAGGCGGCGGATGAAGTACTGGCAGGACAGCATGACGACGAATTCCCGCTGGCTATCTGGCAGACCGGCTCCGGCACGCAAAGTAACATGAACATGAACGAAGTGCTGGCTAACCGGGCCAGTGAATTACTCGGCGGCGTGCGCGGGATGGAACGTAAAGTTCACCCTAACGACGACGTGAACAAAAGCCAAAGTTCCAACGATGTCTTTCCGACGGCGATGCACGTTGCGGCGCTGCTGGCGCTGCGCAAGCAACTCATTCCGCAGCTTAAAACCCTGACACAGACGCTGAGTGAAAAATCGCGTGCATTTGCCGATATCGTCAAAATCGGTCGAACCCACTTGCAGGACGCCACGCCGCTAACACTAGGGCAGGAGATTTCCGGCTGGGTAGCGATGCTCGAGCATAATCTCAAACATATCGAATACAGCCTGCCTCACGTAGCGGAACTGGCTCTTGGCGGTACAGCGGTGGGTACTGGACTAAATACCCATCCGGAGTATGCGCGTCGCGTAGCAGATGAACTGGCAGTCATTACCTGTGCACCGTTTGTTACCGCGCCGAACAAATTTGAAGCGCTTGCGACCTGTGATGCCCTGGTTCAGGCGCACGGCGCGTTGAAAGGGTTGGCTGCGTCACTGATGAAAATCGCCAATGATGTCCGCTGGCTGGCTTCCGGCCCCAGAGACGGTTTGGGCGAGATCCACATTCCGGAGAACGAGCCGGGTTCCTCCATCATGCCGGGAAAGGTGAATCCTACGCAATGCGAGTCATTGACGATGCTCGCCGCTCAAGTAATGGGTAACGACGTGACAATCTCGATAGCCGGCTCCAACGGGCAGTTCGAGTTGAACGTATTTAAGCCGGTGATTATCTCGAACTTCTTGCAAAGCGCCCGCTTGATTGGTGACGGTTGCCTGAATTTCAGTGAACGTTGCGTAAAAGGCATTACCCCGGTGAACGAAAACATCAAACGCCATCTGGATAGCTCCTTAATGCTGGTTACCGCCTTGAATCCGAAAATAGGATATTACAAGGCCGCCGCTATCGCCCAGAAAGCCTATCAAGAAAATAAGACTTTGCGGGAGGCGGCTATCGAGTCCGGTTATGTGACCGCCGAGGAGTTTGATCGTTGGGTAGACCCGTCCAAGATGGTAGGAGAGATTGAGTAGTGTCAAAACTGCTACATCTTCTCCCAAAAATGAAACAAAGAGTTAAGATGATAATGGATATTTTTGTACCGTTATCATTTTAATTCTTTGTATTATGAAGAGCACACGATGTATTTTGTCTATAATCTTAGGGTTGCTGGCCGGATGGCTACCTCTGGGTGCGGTTACCGTATTGAAGAACCTACAGGTTGAGTATCAAACCAATCCACTGGGAATTGATGTCAGTCAGCCACGTTTTAACTGGCAGATGGAGTCCGATCGCTATGGGGCCTGTGGGCAGGCTTATCGGTTATGGGTGGCCGATAGTCCGGAGCAATTGGCTGCCGGGCGTTATATCTATGATTCGGGAAAGGTTCTTTCCGGGGAATCGGTTGGCGTAGTTTATCAAGGAAAAGCATTACAACCTTCCACTCGCTATTATTGGAAAGTTTCCGTATGGGATGAATCGGGAACGGAAATTACCTCCACCGAGCCTGCGTGGTTCGAGACCGGTCTTCTGGGTTCCGGATGGAGTGGCGCCCGTTGGATCGGCTCGTCGGAGACACAACTCTCCAAATATCGCTCGCATTATGTGATCGACTATGATGTGCGGGTGGCCGAGGGTAATGATAAAGCCGCATTTGTCTTTGGGGCGAGGGACGCTGATAATTATGTGTCTGCTGAACTGGACTTGAATGGTTCGGGGGACGCCCGTTTCATTCTACGCCATACCACGGATGGAAAAACGACGCAAGACGCCTCGGAGAGTCTGGCCTCCATCATCCCAGCCTCGGATAAGCATAAGGCGCATCATATCCGGTTGAAGGTGACGACGGCCCAATATGCCTTGAAATATTTCGTGGATATAGAGATCGATGGAAAGACCTTGGTGAATTCCTCTTTGACTCCCGAGGAGAAAGAACGGAAGAGCCGTGGTGATTTCTGGGGAGGCAAGGAAGGGGCTTTCACCGTGTATCCTTATCCGGATGGAGAGTTGGTTTATCATTGCCGTTTGTACGCGATCGGTTTCCTGCAACCTAAAGGGCAGACCGCTACATTCTCCAACTTGTGTATCAGCGAGGATACGTGGAATACGCTTCTGTACAATCCTGCCGAGACTTATGTGGAGAAAGGGGAGGGAAAGCTCAATGTCTGGTATCCGGGCGAGAACGTATCCGCTCCCATGCTCCGGAAAGCGATAAAGATAGAGAAACCGGTCAAGAGCGCCCGTTTATACGCTACCGCTAGGGGTGTCTACGAGTTCTCGGTGAACGGGCAGAAGGTTGGAAAGGATTATCTGAATCCGGGTTGGACGGATTACCGTTACCGTATCATGTATAATACGTATGATATAACGGATTTGCTACGACCGGGCGATAATGGTATCGGGGCGATGTTGGGCGCCGGATGGTGGAGCGAGCATAGCGGTTTCCTTACCGGTTGGCAGGATCAATACGGAACCCGCCAGTCCTTATTGGGAAAGATCGTGATCGAGTATGCCGACGGTACTCGTGAGACGATCGTTACGAATGATAGCTGGAAATGTTATGACCGGGGACCGATCACTTTTAACGGCCTTCAGAATGGAGAGGAATATGATGCCCGGAAAGAGGTGAACGGCTGGGATGCTCCGGGTTTTGATGACTCGTCATGGAAACCGGCGACCTTATTCGCCGCTCCTCCGGTAAATGTGGAGATCCAAGGATATGTAGGCAGCCCGATACAAAATAATGTGACCCTGACCGCTCAGTCCATGGTAGAGCCTATTCCCGGCGTCTATGTCTATGATATGGGGCAGAATATGGTCGGTGTTCCCCGTCTGACTTTCAAGGGAAAGGCCGGACAGGAAATCACGATCCGTTTCGGGGAGATGAATTATCCGGAAACGATCCCTACCGAGCCGGTCGCCCCGTACACGATCGCGATGTATAAGGAGAAGAAAGGGCAAGTCTATACGGATAATTACCGGAGCGCCCTTTCCACGGATCGCTATATCCTGAGAGGGGATGCGGCGGGTGAGACGTATGAGCCTCGCTTTACGTTCCATGGTTTCCGTTACGTGGAGATTCACGGGTTGGAGAGGCCGTTACCCTTGGAGGCGGTGAAAGGGATCGTGCTGGAATCTATCGGTGTGCGGACGAGCGGTTATGAGACGTCGGACGAGCGTGTCAACCGTTTGTTCAGCAATATCATTTGGGGCCAACGGGGTAATTTCCTGTCGGTTCCGACCGATTGCCCGCAACGGGATGAGCGTATGGGCTGGACAGGGGATGCGCAGGTATTCGCTCGTACGGCTACTTATAATATGAATGTCGATCCGTTTTACACCCGTTGGCTCTACTCGGTTCGGGATAATCAAGGAGATGACGGTAGTTACGCGAACTATATACCCGTGGTCGGTTTCCCGCCTCACGGCGCGGAGGATGGCGGAGGTGCCATGGGATGGATGGAAGCCGGCGTGATCGTACCGTGGCAAATGTATCAACAATACGGAGACGTGCGTATTCTGGAGCAACATTACGCTTCCATGGTCGCTTATATGGATTATTTGGAGCGTCGTGCCGTACGCTATGTACAGCCCTTCGGTGGTTTCGGCGATTGGCTGGCTATCGAGCCGACGAATTCCATGTTGACGAACACCGCTTACTCCGCCTACGACGCTTTGATTATGGAGCAGGTAGCGAAACGTTTAGGGAAGGATGCGGACCAAAGGCGTTTCCGTACTTTCTACGAGAACGTGAAGAGGTCTTTTAACGACCTCTTCGTGAACGAGGAGGGACGCACGTTCGCCCCGACGGTGGAATCTATCTTTGGCAAGGATTCGCAAGTAGGTATGTGGCCCGGAACGGCGGCTACCGAGGCGAAGATCGTGGATACGCAGACCTCATACGTGGTTCCTCTCCAGTTCGATCTGTTCAATGAGAAAAACAAACCCTTGGCGATCCGGCATCTGGTAGAGAATATCAAGAAACATAATTATACGCTTACCACTGGCTTTATCGGTACGCCTTACCTGAATTTGGTATTATCCGACAATGGTTATGACGATGTCGCCTATAAATTATTTGAGCAAACCGCCTATCCTTCATGGCTATACCCTGTCCTGCAAGGCGCAACCACGATTTGGGAACGTTGGAATTCCTACACGTTGGTAAATGGCTTCGGCCCTGTGGATATGAACTCTTTCAACCATTATTCGTATGGCGCTATCGAGGAGTGGATGATAGCTTATACCTTGGGTATCCAGCGGGATGAGGAACAACCCGCCTATAAGCACATCATCCTTCAACCCCGTATCGGCGGAACCTTCTCGTTCATCCGGGGTCATTACGATTCCGCCTATGGCCGTATCGAGAGTGGATGGCAAATCCAAAAGAAGGGCTATATATACGAGGCAACCATTCCCGCTAATACGACGGCTACCTTATATCTGCCCGCCAAATCGGAGAAGTCCGTTCGTATGGAGAAAGGGCAGGAGGGGATCACGCCCGTGGGATTGAAGGATGGGAAGGCTGTGTACCGATTGGGATCGGGGAGCTACCGGATATACGTGGATTGAATATTTCCCAAATATCCCGCCCGCGTCGGGTGCGCGGTCGAATCTTGGAGAAATGCGGGACCTCGCGCCGGGTGCGCGGTCGAATCTTGGAAAAATACGGGGCTCGCGTCGGGTGTGCGGTCGAATCTTGGAGAAATATTGGACCTCGCACCGGGTGCGTGGTCGAATCTTGGAGAAATACGGGGCTTACATCGGGTGCGCGGTCGAATCTTGGAGAAATGCGACGCTTCTCATCCGGTGTAAGGTCAGATTTTGTAAAAACGATAGTGCCCGGCCTTATTAAAATCTGTACATTCGCGCAAAAATAAATAAGAACATTGTTCATGATTGTTTAATTCTAATTAGATCAAGCGAGAATGTCAATACGAAAATCGGATCGCATTATCAGCGTGGAGCACGTATCGAAGTATTTCGGCGAGAAGGCCGTGCTGAATGATGTAAATTTACAGGTCCGCAAGGGCGAGTTTGTAACCATTTTGGGGCCTTCCGGTTGCGGAAAGACTACCCTGTTGCGTTTGATAGCCGGCTTCCAGACGGCCTCCGAGGGCGTTATCACGATGTCCGGGAAGGAGATTACGCAGACGCCGCCGCATAAACGTCCCGTAAATACGGTATTCCAGAAATATGCTTTATTTCCACATCTGAATGTGTACAATAATATCGCCTTTGGCCTGAAGCTGAAGAAACTTCCTTCCGCCACGATCGAGAAGAAAGTGAAACAGGCGTTGAAAATGGTAGGGTTGACAGACTATGAGGATCGGGATGTCGATTCCCTTTCCGGTGGCCAGCAGCAACGTGTGGCGATCGCTCGCGCTATCGTGAATGAGCCAGAGGTGTTATTGCTGGATGAGCCGTTGGCGGCCTTGGACTTGAAGATGCGCAAGGATATGCAAATGGAATTGAAAGAGATGCATAAGTCCTTAGGTATTACGTTCGTGTACGTGACCCACGACCAAGAGGAAGCGCTGACGCTGAGCGACACGATCGTTGTCATGAGCGAGGGAAAGATCCAGCAAATCGGTACCCCGATCGATATTTATAACGAGCCGGTCAATTCGTTCGTCGCTGATTTCATCGGTGAGAGTAACATCTTGAACGGGACGATGATCAAGGATAGGCAAGTCTCTTTCGCCGGTCATGAGTTCGAGTGCGTGGATGAGGGATTCGGGGAGCAAATGCCGGTAGATGTCGTGTTGCGCCCCGAGGATATTTACATCTTCGAGCCGTCGGAGGCGGCGATGTTGACGGGTACGGTAACCTCCTCCATCTTTAAGGGCGTGCATTATGAGATGATGGTGCAAACCCCGAACGGATACGAGTTCATGGTACAGGATTATCACTGTTTCGAGGCAGGTAGCGAGGTCGGGCTTCTTATCAAGCCTTTCGATATCCATGTAATGAAGAAAGAGCGTATTTGCAATACCTTCGAGGGAAAGCTTATCGACGCTACGCATGTGGAATTCCTAGGCTGTACGTTCGAATGCAAGGAGGTAACCGATATAGAGCCAAATACGCCTGTGAAAGTCGAGATCGATTTTAAAGATGTGATCTTGGAGGATAACGAGGAAGACGGTCGCCTGACCGGAGAGGTGAAATTTATCCTCTACAAAGGCAACCATTATCATCTGACCGTGTTTACAGATTGGGACGAGGACATCTTTGTCGATACCAACGATGTATGGGATGATGGAGATCATGTCGGCATAACGATCGCCCCGGATAAAATTCGAATTATTCATGCTTAAAAAGGGAAGGAAGTGATCAATACGTTTTCTGCATTTTTTATGAGACGAAGGAACTGGACCATTCCTTATGTCCTGTTCTTGGCCATCTTTGTCGTGATACCGCTCCTCTTGATCGTGTATTACGCCTTTACGAATGACGAGGGGATGTTTACCTTCGCCAATTTCCGTAAGTTTATGATCCATCCCGAGGCGATAAACACCTTCGTGTATTCAGTCGGGATCGCTTTGATAACGACCATTCTTTGTCTGCTGCTGGGATATCCGGCCGCTTGGATATTGAGCCAAGCCCGGTTTAATACTTCCCGTACGATGGTCGTTTTGTTTATCCTTCCGATGTGGGTCAATATCTTGATCCGTACGTTGGCTACCGTGGCTTTGTTCGATTTCTTGAATTTCCCACTGGGAGAGGGGGCCTTGATCTTTGGCATGGTGTACAACTTCCTGCCCTTTATGATCTACCCGATTTATAATACGCTCCAGAAAATGGATCACAGCTTGATAGAGGCGGCGCAAGACTTGGGGGCGAATCCGTCGCAGGTATTTATCAAGGCCGTATTCCCACTATCGATGCCGGGAGTGATGAGCGGTATCATGATGGTGTTTATGCCGACCATCTCTACGTTTGCCATCGCCGAATTGTTGACGATGAACAATATCAAGCTCTTCGGTACGACCATACAGGAGAATATCAATAACGGTATGTGGAACTACGGGGCGGCGCTTTCTCTTATCATGTTGTTATTAATCGGAATCACGGGATTGTTCAGCAATGAGAGCAGTGATTCGGCGAATGAGGGAGGGCTTATCTGATGGTGAAATATTTAGCTAAGGGATATCTGTGGGCTTTGCTTTTGTTGCTCTACTCGCCGATCCTGATTATCATGATCTTCTCGTTCACGGAGGCGAAAGTGCTGGGTAACTGGACCGGGTTCTCCACGAAATTATATAGCTCTCTTTTTGCCGGCAACGTACAACATTCGTTGGTCAGCGCACTTTGGAATACGTTCGCTATCGCCATGATAGCCGCTACGGTATCTACCTTGTTGGGGAGCGTAGCCGCTATCGGAATCTTTAATTTGAAGGCAAGGGCCCGCAATGCCGTGAGTTTTGTCAATAACATCCCGATGTTGAATCCGGATATCATTACCGGTATTTCCTTGTTCCTGTTGTTTGTCAGCTTAGGGATCTCTCAAGGTTTGACGACGGTCGTGCTGGCGCATATTACGTTCTGTACGCCATATGTGGTATTAAGCGTCATGCCTCGCTTGAAACAAATGAACCAGAATATCTACGAGGCGGCGTTGGATTTGGGGGCGACTCCGTTTCAGGCCTTGCGGAAGGTGATCTTCCCGGAAATCCGTCCGGGTATGATCAGTGGCTTTATCCTTGCCTTCACGCTGTCTATCGACGATTTCGCCGTGACCATATTTACGATTGGTAATGAGGGCTTGGAAACCCTTTCCACCTTTATCTATGCGGATGCCCGGAAAGGAGGATTGACCCCGGAGTTGCGTCCCCTCTCAACGATTATATTCGTAACCGTGTTAGTATTGTTGATTGTTATAAATAAACGTGCTGAGAAAGCGAAGCGAGCGTAAATGAAAATGAAGAAATTTATATCGATTTTGTCTGTTTTGGCCCTGCTTATGGGGCTGTTCACTTCTTGCGGGCGCTCGGACGAGGAGAGAAGTAAGATCTTGAAGATTTATAACTGGGGAGATTATATCGACGAGGACGTCCTGACGGATTTCCCGAAATGGTATAAGGAACAGACGGGTGAGGAGGTCCGGATTATCTATCAGGTCTTTGATATCAACGAGATCATGTTGACCAAGATCGAACGGGGGCATGAGGATTTCGACTTGATTTGCCCTTCGGAGTATATCCTTGAGCGCATGCTGCGGAAAAATCTCTTGCTACCGATCGACCGTAATTTCGGGAAGACACCGGATTATATCAACAATGTCTCTCCCTATATCCAAGAGGAACTGAATAAGTTAAGTCAGTCGGGCCGTAAGACTACCGACTACGTGGTTCCTTATATGTGGGGAACCGCCGGCCTGTTGTATAATAAAGCCGATGTCTCGAGGGACGAGGTCATGTCGTGGAAATGCCTTTGGGACCCTCGTTTCAGGAATAAGATATTGATGAAGGATAGCTATCGCGACGCCTATGGTACCGCCATCATCTACGCCCATGCGAGGGAATTGTCGGACGGTACCATCACGGTGGAGCAATTGATGAACGATAGCTCGCCGGAAATGATCGCTATCGCCGAGGAATACTTGAAGAAGATGAAACCGAATATCGCCGGTTGGGAGGCCGATTTCGGTAAGGAGATGATGACGAAAGGAAAGGCGTGGCTGAATTTCACTTGGAGCGGCGACGCAGTCTGGGCCATGGAAGAGGCGAGTGCTGTAGGCGTAGATCTGGGGTATGAGGTTCCTTTGGAGGGTAGTAATATCTGGTACGATGGTTGGGCGATCCCTAAATACGCTCGCAACGTGAAGGCGGCCAGTTATTTTATGGACTATCTATGCCGTCCGGACATCGTCAGCCGTAATATGGAAGTGACCGGATATGTCAGCACCGTGGCCACCCCGGAAATATTGGCGGAAAAGATCGATACGACGCGGACCGAGTTCTCGGACGTAAGTTATTTCTTCGGACCGGGAGCGGAGCGTGTCCAGATAGACCCGGCTCAATATCCGGACCGGAAGGTCGTGGAACGTTGTGCCATGATCCGTGATTTCGGGAACGAGACGGAGGTGGTTCTGGAAATGTGGAGCCGGGTAAAAGGTGACAATCTTAACTCTTGGATTGTTATATTGATATTCGCTGTTTTCGGCTTGTTGTTTGTCTGGGTCGTTTACAAGCGGATCAATCGTTATCAACAGAAAAGACGACATCGCAGACGTCGTAGCTGGTATAAAAAGAAATGATATGGAAGGCATAAAGAACTTGATTATAGACTTGGGCGGTGTGCTTATTAACCTGACTCGCAACCGTTGTATCGAGGCTTTCGAGAATCTGGGCGTGGAGAATATCCGGGAGCAGATCACGAATAACTATCAACATAAGGACTTGTTTGAGCGATTAGAGTTGGGAACGATTTCGGTGGAACAGTTTCGCGATGATATTCGTGCCTTATCGGGGAAGCCCCTGACGGACGAACAAATCGACACGGCATGGATCGCCATGTTGGGAGACGTCCCGGAAAATAAGTTGCGTCTGCTATTG
>OGDF01006361.1_pt1 | contig 11803 bp, 3 predicted proteins | sample 1570141 | NCBI WGS metagenome assembly OGDF01 (sample SAMEA4370581, study PRJEB24528) | human gut metagenome | reverse complement strand
GAATGAGAATGAGATTTCTTTTTGCTTCCGTTTCCATTTCCGTTTCCGTAGGTATAATAAGAGCCTTTTTTATAATACTTCTTGTAATAGCCGCCCTGTTTGAAGTCCACTTCTGTCAGAACCAGACCCAATACATTTGCACCTGTTACAGAAATTGCCTGCAAAGCGGTTTCTAATTCCTTGGTTGTGGTAACATAGTAGCGTGCTACCATTAAGATGCCACCAATGCAATCGGAAAGCCCCAACGCATCGCTGACAACATTCACCGGTGGTGTGTCGATGATGATATAATCATACTGCTGTTCGGCCTCTTCAAGCAACTTCTTCATTGCCGGAGATGCCAGCAGTTCGGATGGGTTTGGCGGGCAAGTGCCAGCTGTCAGCACATCCATGTTTGGCAGCGGTGCAAGATGGCGAGCCACTTGCCAAGTTGTCATATGCCCCAGAACTTCGGATAAACCAACCTTGTTTTCCAACTTTAACCGCTGGTGCTGAACCGGTTTTCTCAAGTCTGCATCAATGAACAACACTTTTTTGTTCATCATCGCCATTGCCATTGCAATATTTGCAGCCGTCAAACTTTTTCCGTCCGCAGCATTTGGACTGGTTACTGCAACAATTTTATGTTCCTGTGGAGCCAGTGCAAACATCAAATTGGTGCGGATGGAGCGGTAAGCTTCCGAGCACGGGAACGGAATATCTTTTGCACAGAGCAGCATATTCCGCAATGCGGAAGGGCTGTTCTTTTTCTTGCGGCGTTTCCGTTTTCCGCTGCGAGCCTCCACCATTTCCGGCACTTCGCCCAGATAAGAGATGGAGAAAGATTGAATGTCATCTTCGCCCTTGATGGTGCGATCCAACAGGTAAATTAAGACTGCAACACCGGCAGAGAGAACAAATCCTGCTGCGGCTGCCATCATAGTAATTTTTTTCACATCTGGAGCGGAGGGCGATTGCGGTACTTCGGCATCGCCGATGACTTCAACAGACCCTGCACCAATGATGCGGATGAGAAATGTCGGTGCAACTTCTGCGTAAATGTCGCAGATTTCAGCGGACACATGTGGATCTTTGGTTTGTGCAGAAATTTTCAGCACTTCTGTGTCGCCGTCCGCCGACATGGAAATTGCATCTTTGAGTTCAGAGGTAGAAATGACCCCATTTTTGACCGTAAAGCAAATGACAATATAGGTTTCTACCAGTGACTTAGAAGCCATTAAGTCTTGTTGGTTGATGGCAGTTTTTTCTTCGGAAGTATCCCCATTTTTTACATACATGTAGGTGCTGGATGTGTACTCCAACGGGAGGTAATACTTGCCGTAGGAAAATCCAATGGCACTGAAGCAGAGTGTTACCAGCAAAATAATTGGCAGACGTCGCATCAATGCTTTGAACAATTTTCCCAAGTCGATTTCGGTTTCATCATCTTGTTTGTTTTTGTTTTTTTGATTGAGAGTCCCCACTGTACCATATTCCTTTCTCGTTTTGGCTTGCCTTTTAGACTCGTCAAAAGAAGATTGAATCGTGTATAAAAAGCAAAGCGTTTTTTAAGGCAATCTTATGATACCATGCTTTGCAATGATTGTCAATCATATTGCAAATATTCCTTGCAATTCAGCAATTTGCCGGAAAAACGCACAAACCGTGCAATTTTTTGCATGAACATTCAAAGAAGGGCGAGAACTGGGAGAAATGAAAAAAGAACCCTTTTGGTTCTGATGGAATGAAAATATCTCAACTCTCATACCGCTTTTGATTATCTTTATTATATCATGTTGGGAAAAAGATGTCAACAATATCCAGTCCGTCAATCTATTTTTCGTAAATATGGTACAAAATTCAAAAGTGGAATAGGACGGTTTTTTAGGCAAAACAGAAACGAAAAGGAATATAATTTTCTCACGATTTTGATTTTTATGAATAAATTAAGAATTGCTAAGTAAAAATAAGCAATTTAATATGTAAAAACAGGGATGCTTTGGTAAAAACATGATGAAAAATTGAATTCAGACGAGAAATTAACTGGAAAAAGCCGAAAAAATTTGTATGATTTCTTCTGTTTTTCTGTTTTTTAGAATTGGAAATAAAAATAGTTGAGAAGCAGTATACATAATTTCAAAAGAGAGAAACCGACTGCAAGAATGGATGCCATTGTCAACATCATCAGAATCTCTGTCGAGATGAAAAGGATAAATGATGCTTTCGTGGCAGTTAAATTGTTTTTTTATGATAAAAATTGTGATAATGACCAGATTGCTGGCGATTGTTCTGTTTAAAATGATGAAACTGTGAGAAATGATTGACAATCATTTGAAAATATGATAAGATTGTACCAAGATACAATTTACGGTTTAAATTTCAATCTAAGAAAGAAGGATGCTTTTTGGCAAAGCGATATGATAGCCGGGCAGCAAAGATGAAAATCATGGAAGCGTGCGTGCCCTTGTTTCTGGAGAAGGGATATTATGACACGACCATCAAAGACATTTTAACAGCGGCAAATGTTGCTCATAGTTCTTTTTTTAATATTTTTCCGACCAAAGATGCATTGTTGTTGGAATATGTCAAATATATGTTTCAAAATCAGTTCGATATGGCAAATCAATTTTTAGGAGATAAGGCGTTTCCAGCATTGATTTATGCAGTGGAAACATCTATTCAGCTGGCAGTGATAGAAATGAAAGAAACACTCCGCAGTATTTATGTAGAGGCATACAGTGCAGAGGGATCGTTAAATTATATCATTCATCATACAGCAATGGAAGTTCAGAAATTATTTGGACAGTATTTTCCGGAATCTAATTCTGAATCGGATTTTTACGAACGAGTGATTGGCAGCAGCGGTATGATGCGGGGCTATATGGTGGTTCCCTGTGATTTGTATTTTACACTGGAAAAGAAAATTCAGCGGTTCTTAGAGATGTCGCTCACGTCTTATCGTGTACCGCTGGAAGAACAAAAGAAAGCAATTGGCATTGTCCTGCAAATGGATTTGAGAACCATTGCAGAAGGGGCGATTCAGTCGCTCACCGCAAAATTAAGATCTCATTTTACCGTTGACCCTGCGATTGAATATTAAGGGAAAACGGGAATGAAACATATTTCATCCGTCATCCGCCAACGATCTGACAACATATGAAGGAGGGTATCTTATGGCAGCAGATCCAACACCGGTAAAAGTCCGGCAGAACAAGAAGAAAACCGTTATTTTCATCACAGCAGCAATGCTCATTCTTGCAATTGCAGCAGGCATTGGCGTGAAGTGGTATCGGGACGTACAAAATCGAGTCACCGTATCGTTCAACACGAACGGCGGTGAAACCGTCGAAGCAGTGACATTGGAAAAAGGTTCTGTGTTGACTGCTGTTCCCTGTGCCAGCAAGCAAGACCAAAATTTTACGGGCTGGTTTTATGATGGAGATTGTACCGAACCGTTTCATTCAGAAGACCCGTTCGAGGAAAACACGGTTCTATATGCAGCTTATGAAGAGCCGGAACAGGGGGTTACCAAACAGGATATGGCATATGTGGCGGACTGCGATGCAAAAGAACCCATTGTGATTCGTTCTGAGGAGAAAATTACAGATGAAAACTGGATGGATTACTTGGAAATTGATTCCGCATTGGGCGATTTGCCAACATCCTTTCATGTAACCGCACTAGAAGACAATCAATATGAAGTAACGCCGGAGCAGGATTATCAGGCAGGATTTACCTATGATTTTCATGCAAAAAACGGAGCAACGCTGATTTCCGGCGAAAGTGAAGACTTGAACACGGTTACCCAGCGGATTCACAAGGACAATGTGGAAGAAGTTGTCCTCAAGAAAGAAATTGTCTATCTGGACTGGGATGATGTGGTACGAGAAGGAGAAACTTACCAGTTTTATATTCCGAAGCGTGCAGAATTTGTCATCACGGAAAAAACACCGATTTGTTTCTTGAATGGCTATAATGAATGGGTTGCAGCCGGAAAAAATCCGAATACCTTCGGCGATTTGTACGATGATGATACATTGTTCGTTTCCGTCAGCATGGTGAATGACCAGTTCCTTGCAAAAGAAAGCGATAAAGGCACTTTGAGTGGAAAAGACTGGTATTTTGTCACCGTAGAAAATGCCGACCTTGCAGACATCATTGACGATGTGGATGTCTACATGGAAGAGAACGTGGAAGCAGAAGATTTGATTGACACCGAACAGATCGAACAGAATATTTTAGCTGGAAGATTTGCTGACGTGTGCAATTTTGGATGATCAAACATTCCAGAATCTTTCCGATGAGAAACCCAACGACAATGTTTTTCTGTTCAACAACATTGTTGCCTCCGCAGCGGAGATGGATAACATCCCCTTCCGGGATGGTCTGAGCATGGGAGAAACCGTAAGGATTCCCGTTGCAAAAAAGGGTGATATTACTGTCAGTGTTTCGTGGAGCAGAGATAGTGCAAGAAACCCGAATTTCCCCGGTGTTGATTATGACGACCCAGAAAATAAAAAGTGGTCGGCGATGCAGGTTATGGTAGAATTTGACAAGGTGGTCAACGGCGTGGAAATCAAAGCCGCAACCGATATTACCGAATACCTGAAAATTAACATGCAGGGCTGCAAAGAATGGCAGGGTATCAATTTAAAATTTGACTATGCTGCAAATATCTATTCGCAGGTGACATTTGATTTCAATGTTGCCATTCGGGAAGAGGGCGGCGAATGGCTGGACGTTTCCGAAAGCGTCACCAGTAAGATGACTTCGGAAGAAATGCTCCAGCGATACAGCGATATTATCAATGCGGACACTGGATTTATTGACATCTGCGATGAAACGATTGTCAGCGGAAAATTCCGTGTCATTCCGTTTATTCCAATTTTCACAGTTAGTCTGAATTTGAATTATACCTTGCGGCTGGATTTGGCAGCTGGCATTTCCAGTAACTTTACACAGCTGGATGCCACACAGGTTGGTATGAGAGGCATTTCCAGCGGAAAAGTAGAGGGATATAAAAATGAATTGAGTGGTGCAAACCGTTACGCCTACAATTTCAATGCCTGCGGACGAATTGGTGTGGAAACAGGTTTGAAAGGCGAGCTGACCCTTTCCTTTACAGGACTTGAAAAATATGGAGAAATCGGAATTTCGATTGAAGTAGGCGTTTATACGGATTTGTATGGATATGTCAATTTCAGCCTGAAAAAAGAACGGCAGCATTCCTCTTTCGTAGAGAAGAAATTCAACGGTGCTTACTACTTGGAAGTGGGCATCTATCTGGAAATCAAGGCGTTTGCGAGAGCAGAGGCATTCGATGTGGAAAAAGATGCAAGATTGTTCAAAGATAAGTGGAAGCTGTTTAGCTGGGGCAGCCGGTATGTTGTATATGGATTGGACAGCAAAAAGTCTACAGGGAATGGCGTTGGATTCAGTCAGGATGAAGACGGAAACAACCGCTATTTCATGCACCAGAATCAGGCAAATATTGTTGAAATCTGTGGACTGAAACCAGAATATGTGGACTTGACGACAGGAAAACTTACAACAGCGGTCGACCAAGAATTAAACGGCAATTTCTATCCGCAATTTTCCAACAAGGCTTTGCGTTACAATGATTCCAATCGAATGGTTTCTGTTGATACGAACAAGACGAATGCAAAGGCGTTCATCGCAAATGTGGATATTTATTTTGATATTCCGATGTTCTCGCTCTCTTCGACACAGACCGCAGATGGAGAATCCTTTGTTTCCACGAAACTATATTGGTCAGACCCATCTACCGATATTACATCGATTGATGATTTTAGTAAGACCTATACGGCAAGCTTTGGATATAAGTTCCCAGATGGTTCGACTAAGATAATTGAAACAAAAGAAGTGCTTGCAATAGAACCAGTTGGTTATTTTAAAGTACACGAGGATTTGGACAAAGTTGTATTTCGGGTGGATGGATACAGCTGGAGCAATGACGAACCTTTTGAACATAATCCAAACAGTGAATATAGTATGCGCAATGTTTACATTTCAGAAGATACTTCTTTTTATGTGGATGTGACCCCAAAACAGTATTATGTGACGTTTTCCTATTATGATATAGATGCGAAACAGTGGAAAGCAGAAGTTCGGGCTTGTACTGTTGGGGAAACACCTGTTCCGCCAAAGGAAGCAGAAAATGCAATGTTTACTGGATGGGAAGGTCATGATTATACGAATGGAAACAATCTTGATGAAATTACCAGTTTGGATTATGGAACAAATTGGAATCCATCAAGGTATGCGAGTGATTCTCGCTACTATAGTTTAACAAACAGAGGCTTAGTAACATCCGGAAAAAGTGCTGATGAAGTGCTAGCAACCTATGATGCAAGTACATATAAAAATGAATGGCGTTATGAATGGAATGCGGTTGGATTTTTAGATCACACATTTGCATATCATGCACCAGAAAACGGATTTGCACAAGTATACCGTGCCAACTATCGAGATTGCAACATTACATTCTTGTACGGCAACGAAGATGCCTATGACAAAACAGGCAACGAAGCAGAAGATGTAAAGAGCCAAACGCGTGCGTTCAAAATCGGCGACACCATAAAAGCCCCGTATGATTCCACCTATATGGAAGGCTATGGTTTGGTACAGGGATGGGATAAAGATGGCGATGGCGTCAACGATTATGAATTGGATGACGAAGGAAAAGCCATTTTACCGGTAGCCACGGAGGATGGCATGATTTTAAGAGGAGTTTATGAAATTCCAGAAATCACGCTGCATTTTCAAACCTATAATGGCGACAAACAGCAATATGAGGACTTTACCGAAGTCACATTGAAAAATGGGTTGGAAATCAATTTTGACGGAAAAGAAGTGACATTTGGTGGAGAAAAAGTCTATGCAAGTGGAGCAACAGAAGATGTCTTCACGCAGACCATTGCAGCTTCTTCCAATTTCAGTAAGTTCCGTTATTGGGAATATCGTCCTGTTTCAATAGACGAATGGAAAAAGGCAGATGAAGCATACAAGACAACTTATTACACCAGTGATATTTTCTTCCGTCCTGCTTTTGAGGTTTATTACAAGATTGAATTTCTGCCGGGAGAAGTGGGACAGTTCCGTGTTAAGAATGACGATGGAACGATGACGGAGCAGACACAACTCACACATCGTGTACTTGCTGGAAACCTCGTTACACCACATGAACTGATGATTGATCTTGCTTATCCAACAGAAGATGGTGAAACATTGCGGTTGCTGGAAGGCTGGGATGCAGATGGCGATGGTGAAATTGACTATCGGCAGAGGAGTTTATTCACCGCAGAAAAGAGCCTGACGCTGACCGCAATTTACAAAAAAGAACCGCTTACCTTCCAGACAGAAATCGAACTGCCATTGCAGTTTGAACCGGAATTTCCAGCTTCAGCAAAGCCTTATTTGACCAATGAAACCAAAGAAGGCGATTCTGTTCAGACTTATGTATATGAAGGACCCTATACACCATATTTACCGCTGGAAACCTACATCAAAAACTTGTATGAAACGACGAAGCACATCGACAGTGAAACGGGATATGAAGTGTATGATTATGCTTCAATGACCTCCTTGCAGACGCATTTCTATTATCCGAATGGAAAATCAACTGCAGTCAATGTATTCAAAAAAGTGGAAATCCGGGAAGGACACACCGGACATACGATTACATTTGATGCGGGCGAAGATGGTTACTTTATGAGTTATGGAAGTGCAGACGTCAAGAAGCATCAGACGTTCACAAAGAAATTGGACAATGGCACGTATAACATTGCAGATTATACCTGTTGGGCAAATACCCGCCCGAACCGTGACAGTCTGGACTTGTCTTCCGACTATACAATAGATTATTGGACAGATGAAGACGGAAACCGATTGGAGAACGACCAATTTACGGTTGACAAACAAAACAAGACATTGACAGCACACTGGATATGCAATATGCAAATTCGGCTGGATAGTGAACGATTAGAACCAATCGGTCAAATTGGCAGCTATACCTATAGCGGTATGAACACTTCCAATATGCTGCTTGCAGAGGGAACACATAAATTCTCCGAATTGAATCAGCCCGTTCAAACGTATTTTCCAGAGAAGTATTTATTTGAAGTCGTTGGCTGGAAGGATAGTCGGGATAAAACGGACATCATTCATGGCTTAGAGGAAGAATTTACGCTTTCGGATGAAGAACAGGATACCGTCTTTACTGCTGTTTGGAAACAAAAGGGCGTTGCTGTGATTCTTCATGCAGATAAAAACTTCCAAAACGGAACAGGAAATGCAGTTGCACCGGAACATGACTTTAATGAAAACAATCAGGTTCTTTTGGCCTTCGGAACGTATCCGATTAGCGGTTTCCCAGTTCCCTATGATTTAGGCGGAATCTTTACCTATCAGACAGTCGGGTGGAAAGACTCGAATGGAACGGTATACAGATTGGATGACCCGAATGCAGCGATTACCCTGACAGAAGATACTGGTTATTTAGAATTGACGGCTGTTACAGAGATTTCAGAGTGTACCTTTGACTTTGATGCAAACGGCGGAACATTCAGTGATGGCGGAACACAGTACACGAAAAAACTTCCTGTCGGAGAAAGTCAAGTTGATGATTGGGCGATTCCGGAGCGAGAAAACACCGCTTATGAAACCTATGACTTTGCCGGATGGAAAGTTGTAACGAATGACGATTATCAGGAAACGATTTGCAAGGCTGGAGATACTTACACGGTAGACAATTCTTGTTGCAGTGTATATGCAATCTGGCAAACGACCGAGCAGAAGCATCATTATCGTTATGGTTTTGATGAGGATTCCCATTGGTTGGTTTGTCTGAATGAAGGCTGTACAGGAATTGATGCTGAAAAGACAACACACACTTGGGATGAAAATCAGGTTTGCAGCGTCTGCGGATATGGATGTGTCACACCGCAAACCGATGAAGACGGCAACTATGTAATTACCAACACTGCGGAATTGTATGGATTTGCAAAGCTGGTCAACGAGGGACAGACCGATGCAAATGCAGTGCTGGGCTGTGATATTACAGTCAATCAGGGTGTATTGGATGCAAGCGGCGACCTTTCAGATGGTGCATTTATCACATGGACACCGATTGGATCTTCCCATACAACGCCATATTCTGGAACATTCGACGGCAGAGGACATTCAATCAACGGGCTTTATTCTTGTCAAGACCGAACACAACCATTACAAGGAAAGTTGTATTTGGGACTGTTTGGACTGTTGGAAAATGCAACGGTTGAGAATGTAACGGTAGCAGATTCTTATTTCAATGCCGGTGCTGATTATTCCTATGCTGGCGGAATTGCTGCACAAGCAGGGAATAGTACGATTTCTTGTTGTGAAACCAGAGTCAATGTCTATGCAATGGTATCTGGTGGTATTACCGCAGAAGCGCACGGTTCAGAAATTGTCAACTGTTCGAGTGTTGGAACGATTGATTCGTTTACGAGAGCAGGCGGCATTGCTTCAATTGCAATGGAAAGTACGATCAAGAATTGTTTCTATGCCGGAGCAGTAACAACTTCGTTGCAGGGAAGAGCAATTCCAATTGCAGCTTGTGAAACGATTTCTAACTGCTATTATGACAAGAATCAATTCCCAGGACAAACAGAACTCCTATCTGGTGTTACAGCAAAGACAACCAAACAATTCCAGTCCGGTTCTGTTGCATATTTGCTGCAGGATGGACAGGAAGCGGAAGTTTGGGGACAGGAAATTGGTGTGGATCCGTATCCGAAGATTCATGGGAAGAAAGTTTATCATTCTGGAAATAAGTATTTTAATGAACAGGTAACAACAACTACCACTACGATGATTACAACCACTACTACAACTGTAACAACGACCAAGTTGACAACAACGAAACCAATGACTACAACATCTACAACCAAACAGACAACTACAACGACGAAGTTGACAACAAAGCCGATGACTACAACATCTACAATCAAACAGACCACCACAACGACGAAGTTGACAACAAAGCCGATGACTACAACATCTGCAACCAAACAGACAATCACAACGACGAAGTTGACAACAAAGCCGATGACTACAACATCTGCAACCAAACAAACAACTACAACGACGAAGTTGACAACAAAGCCGATGACTACAACATCTGCAACCAAGCAAACAACTACAACAACGAAGTTGACAACAAATCCAGTAACAACAACATCTGCAACCAAACAGACAATCACAACGACGAAGTTGACAACAAAGCCAATGACGACAACATCTGCAACCGAACAGACAACTGCAACGACGAAGTTGACAACGAAGCCAATGACGACAACATCTGCAACCAAGCAGACAACCGCAACGACGAAGTTGACAACGAAGCCAGTAACAACAACATCTACAACCGAACAGACAACTGCAACGACGAAGTTGACAACAAAGCCAATGACAACAACATCTGTAACCAAGCAGACAACTGCAACGACGAAGTTGACAACGAAGCCGATTACAACAACACAGGCAACTACAAAGTCTACTACTATTACCACAACAAACACAGCAAAATCAACTACAACAAGCACTAGCATTATAAATAGTATGACAACTATTGTTACGGCAACATCTACAACAGAAACTACTACCGCAGTTACAACAACATCATTTACAACCGAACCAACAACCACAGGATCTATTATAAATAGTACAACAACATCTACAACTGAATCAACTACCACAACTACCACAGTTCCAGCAACCACAACGACTACTGAAAAAACTACAACATCTACAACTGAATCAACTACCACAATTACAACAGTTCCAGCAACCACAACGACTACCGAAGAAACCACAACATCTACAACCGAATCGACTACCACAATTACAACAGTTCCAGCAACCACAACAACTACCGAAGAAACCACAACATCTACAACCGAATGGACCACTACAACTACCACAGTTCCAACAACTACAATCACTACTGAAAAAACTACAACATCTACAACTGAATCGACTACTATAGCTACCACAATTCCAACAACTACAACCACCACTGAAGCAACCACAACATCTACAACCGAATCGACTACCACAACTACCACAGTTCCAACAACTACAACGACTACCGAAGAAACCACAACATCTACAACTGAATCGACTACCACAACTACCACAGAATTAACAACGACCGAAACCACAACCACAACATTCCCTACAACAACTTCTGAAACTACAACTACAGTTCCAACAACCAGTGAGGAAAATCCAGATACTACAACAACAGAACCAATTGAGATGGGAATATATGGGGATGTCGATGGAAATGGCATTGTAGATGTTTCCGATGCAGTTGCAGTTCTGACGTACTACGCAAAGCGAGCAGCTGGATTAGAAGTAATTTTCGGTGAAACACCGGAAGAAAACGAAGTCATTTTCGCACTTGCTGATGTGGATCAGGATGTTATGATTACCGTTCAGGATGCAGTTTATATTCTGACGTACTATGCACAGAAGGCATGCGGCATGCAACCTACGTGGAAAGAATTGATTGGAGTTTCTGTACGTTCCTGAAAGTTATAGTTGCAGAAAGATGATACGTTACAATCCATAAAAAGTGGGGGTACACTTCGTGTACTCCCATTTTTTTGCTTGTAGGAAAATAAGTTGCATGAAAGGTTTGTGTTGTAAATTTGTTGCATTTGGCTGACAATTTTGCAGAAACAAAACAAAAAAATCCGCCTCGTATTTGAACTGACCCCAAAAAGTTAGACAAAGATTCAAAAGAAAATTTATGCAAAGC
>OGDF01006360.1_pt1 | contig 11804 bp, 8 predicted proteins | sample 1570141 | NCBI WGS metagenome assembly OGDF01 (sample SAMEA4370581, study PRJEB24528) | human gut metagenome | reverse complement strand
GCTGAGGCTGGAGGTAATACATGTCAGAATTCATTAGGCCTCAGGTTCAGGTCGAGGAAATCAACGAAACGTCTGCGCGCGTTTCCGTTGAGCCTCTTGAGCGCGGCTATGGTGACACGCTCGGCAATTCGCTCCGTCGTGTCCTGCTCTCCTCTCTTGAGGGAGCTGCCGTTGAGGCCATCCAGATCGATGGTGCTCAGCATGAGTTCATGAGCATTCCCAACATGGTTGAGGATGTCACGGACATCGTGCTGAACGTCAAGGGCCTTGTTTTTAGTGCCCTTGGCACCACCAAAGAGGCCACGGCAACCATTTCCGTTGATGGTCCGTGCGAGGTCACCGGTGCCGATTTCTTCGTTCCGTCTGATTTCGAGCTGGTTAATCCCGAGAAGCACATTGCCACCCTCACCGAGGGCGGCCACCTCACGATGAGCATGCGCATCGGATACGGTCGCGGTTACGTCTCCTATGAGGCAAACAAGCGCGATAACGACCCGATTGGCGTTATCCCCGTCGACTCCCTGTATTCTCCTGTTAAGCGCTGCGCCAAGCTCGTCGAGGCTTGCCGCGTCGGTCAGCACACCGACTTCGATCGTCTTGTTCTCGAGATCGAGACCAACGGCGCTCTGAGCCCGCGTGACGCTGTCGTTAAGGCCGCTAACATCATCAACCAGCACATGGCCGCCTTCATGAACCTCGCTGAGACTCCTGAGGAGGAAGAGGAGACTTCCATCTTCGCTCCCGAGGAGACTACCGATAACGCTGAGCTCGATAAGCAGATTGAGGATCTCGACCTGTCGGTCCGTTCCTACAACTGCCTCAAGCGTGCCAGCATCCATTCGGTCCGTCAGCTCGTTGAGTTCTCGGAAAATGACCTTCTTAACATCCGTAACTTCGGTGTTAAGTCGATCGAAGAAGTGAAGGATAAGCTTGAGTCGATGGGCCTGAGCCTTAAGGCTTAATGCTTAGCATATTGAGGAGAAACTGACCATGCGTCATAACGTTAAGAAAGGCCTTAAGCTCGGCACTGACGCCAGCCACACCAAGGCCATGAAGAAGAGCCTTGCTCAGGCACTCTTCATCAACGATCGTATCAAGACGACCGAGACCCGCGCCAAGGCTCTTCGTTCTTTTGTCGAGCCGATCATCACGTGGGCTAAGAAGGGCGACCTTCACTCCCGTCGTCTTGCTATCGCCAAGCTTGGCGACAAGCAGCTCGTTGCTGAGATTTTTGACAAGGCCGCTCAGGGTATGTGGGCTGATCGCAACGGCGGTTACACTCGCATTCTCAAGCTCGGTAACCGCAAGGGCGATAACGCTCCTATCGTTATCATGGAGCTTGTGACCGAGCCCTGCACTCCCAAGACCAAGAAGGCCGCGCCTGCTCCTAAGAAGGCAGCCAAGAAGGTCGAGAAGGTCGAGGAGGCCGCTGAGGCTTCTGAGGCTGAGGAGAATGCTGCCGAGTAGCTTTGCACGGCATTCGCTTTTTAGGGACATCTTCGGATGTCCCTTTTTTTATCGAGTTGATCCTTAGGGCTCGCTTCGTCGCCTTTATTTTTATGTGTGCCGCGGAGTTTCTCTTGGCTATAATCGCATCGTTCTGAACGGAGAGCATCATCATGGATATGCTGCGCATGGATTCGCCTGATTCTTGGACCCTCGTGCTTCGCGTTGGTTACGATGGCGGCGCCTATTCCGGTTTTGCCGAACAAAAGGACGATGTGAAGACGGTCGCTGGTGAGCTTCGCCGCTCCATCGAGGTTTTTCTGAGACGTCCTGTCGATCTGACATGCGCCGGGCGTACCGATGCCGGTGTTCATGCCCAGAGCCAGTATGTTAGCTTTCCAGCCTTTCCGGAGGAGCTTGATATCCCGCGTCGTCGTTGGATTCGAGCCATGGATGCGCTTTTGCCGCGGGATATAACCGTAAATGGCGTTTTTCGCGCCGGTGCGTCATTCTCAGCTCGTTTTGATGCGCTTTCGCGTACGTATGTCTATCGAATAGTCGACTCAGATTTGCGTCCGCTTCAAACGCGTTCTTTTGTATGGTGGCATCGGTTTCCCCTTGATGACGCCGCTATGAACGTTGCCGCTTCTTATCTCATCGGCGAGCAGGATTTTAAGAGCTTCTGCAAAGTGTCCTCCGCCGTAGGGAAAAGCACCTGCCGTAATGTCATTTCCGCATCGTTGAGCCGGCAGCAGGAGTTTGGGGAGGACATTCTTGCTTTTCGGATTCAAGGGAATGCTTTTCTCCATAACATGGTTCGCAGTATTGTGGGTACTTTGGTCGAGGTGGGCATGCACCGAAAGGACCCCGAATGGGTGCGCGACGTAATCGCTGCGCGTGATCGCCAGGCCGCCGGCCCTACTGCGCCGGCATCAGGTCTTACTTTTGTTGATGTTGAATATCCGGCATCCGCTCTTATCTCTCTTGAGTAGTTTATTGCTTCTTATGGTGATGCTTTGTTCATGCCGTGCAGCTTTTTCGCTTACATTCAATGACGCCTTCGGGGTTGTAACATACGCTTAGACATTCAAGTTCCAATTGAAGGTGGTGGCAAGTTGCCGATACGTGCAAGCGCTCAGCCGGCGGTTTCGATTGTCATCGCCTGTCATAATTGCCAGGACACGCTCTCTCGCGTTGTCGAGAGCGTTTTGCGTGCCGAAACCCATTCGATTCAGCTGCTGCTTGTGGACTGTCGATCGGGAGACCGCACCCTGTCCATTGCTAGGTCATTTGAAGCCCTGGATATTCGTGTCGATGTTCTCGAGTGCGATACTAAAGACTTGTATGAAGGTGCTGGTTTTGGAATCTCCCATGCCCGCGGCTCCTACATTTCTTTACTTGATGCCCGCGACTGGTTCTCGCCTGAGTCGCTGGATACACTTGTCAGTTATGTTGACACGCATAGAAGCTCTCTAATATGTCCAAATCGCTCGATTGATATTGGTTTGGGTAGCGGGGAGGTAAAGAGCGATAAAACGTCATATGCGGCATTTGGAGCCGATGATTTCCACTCTTTGAGCCGAGCTCTTCCTATGATGCTTTCGGATGGGATGTTTGCTTCGGTTTCCGGATGGCTTATCGACCGGGACCTGTTCGACGGTATGGACGAGAATCTAGCCGAGCGGCTTCAGTACGAATCCGTCTTTCTTTTGGATTGTCTGAAACGTTCACGCTCGCTTGCCGTAGTTCCGCTTGCTTGCTGTCATGTGCATGGAGACTATCTTGCAGATCGATACTCCGAAAAAGTCGATCAGTCGTTCGATGGGGAGTGCTCTGCGCTAAGCGACCTGGCGAGCGCGTGGAAGTTGACGGGCGACTCGGATTTTGCTCGCGCTATGGCTCATCGGATTTTTGACCTTGCGGTTTTTGGCATTGAGAATCTTTCGCTGAGTCCCAAAAGTGTTGGGGCAAATGAGCGAAATGCCCGCGTCAGGGCCCTTCTTATGAACGAGAACGTGGTCTCGGCTCTTGAAGTGCTTAAGCCGCGTGCACGCGATTTAGCTCCACTCTATGTTCCGATGCGAAAGGGCAACGTTGCGGTCTGCTGCATGACATCGTGGATGCTTAATCTGCTTAGCCCTATTACGCACGTCTGTTGCCTGTACTCGTAGCAGACTTTGGAATCGCGTCCGAGCCGACATCTATCGAGTCGCCAAAATAAACGCCATGTTTCGGCTTTGAGTCCAACGTGTAACGCATTCATAAACCTGCACACCCACTAATAGAATATTCAAAAACAAGGCATGGATATGCAAAGGTATTTAATATGGCTAAGGCTCGAGCTGAACGAAAAGCGGCAATTAAAGAGATTGTTCGCGATGACGATATACGCACACAGCGTGTGCTTGTAGAGCGTCTGCTAAAACGTGGTTTTACTTGCACTCAGGCCACGGTTTCTCGTGATATTGCCGACCTTGGATTAAAGAAGCTTCCCGATGGCGTCTATGTTCTCGCTGAAGATTTGCATCTTCAGAAAATGGTGTCTGAACTCGTTAACGGGGTCTCTCGGTCGGATAATTTGATTCTGATAAAAACACAACCGGGGACCGCATCGGGCATAGCGGCGGCAGTGGATGAGGCGCATCTTCCTCATATTTTGGGAACGCTTGCGGGCAGCGATACAATTTTGGTCATTGCTCAAAATGCTTCGTGTGCCGAAAAGCTGGAATCGATGCTTAATAAACTAGGTCGGTTTGATGTTTGAGACGACGAGGGCGTGTTCCTCTCATTAGCTGTTTTTTCGCAACTTGATAGTTTCTAATGCGGATTCATAAAAACGGGACGCCCTTTAAAAAGGATGTCCCGTTTTGGTTTATCGGTTCGATACGGCCAGATTGCTAGTTTCCCTGATCTGGACTGCTGGGTGTTGTGGGCTCTGGTGTTGGGTTGGGGGCTGGGGTGGGTTCTACATTTCCACCGTTGTTATTTCCGTTGTTGTCGCCGTTATTGCCGCCATCACCTGCGGCATTATCTCCCGTGTCTCCGGTCGTGTTGTTGTCGTATGGTTGATTCTCTGCAGCATTCTCTTCGTTTACCTGACTTCCGTCAGTGTTTTCATCTTCTTCAGATTCTCCGTAGTTTCCTGCCTTGAATTTCCAAGAGCTATTGTTCTTGTATGTCGGCTTCTTGTCGGTTGAGGGGAATTCCTCACGCGCCACCCCTGCGAGTGCGGATTCCATGAATCGTTTAAAGGTCGGAAGCGTAAGTTGCGCATTTGAAAGGTGCCCACCGTAAACGGATTTAATTTCCTGGCCAGAATTGTAGCCGGTCCAAATGGCAACGGAGAGTTGAGGCGTATAGCCGCAGAACCAAAGGTTATCGTACGTTTCCGTCGTGCCGGTTTTGCCGGCAACTGGCTGGTCGATGTTGGGGGAGTAGCCCTTTGCGGTGCCGCGCTTGACGACGCCCTCGAGCACTTCATTGACTGCCTGTGCAACCTCGGGTTCAAGTGCCTCTGTGGGTGAATCTGTGTGCTTGTAGATTGCCTTTCCTTTGCGGGAGACGATCTCTGTAATGGCAATAGTGTCTCTCTGCTGTCCACCTGATGCGAACGTTGCAAATGATCCTGCCATTTCAAGCGGGGATATGCTGCTAGTACCGAGCGTCATCGAGGGCGTATTTTGGAACTTGACGTTTTTGAGTCCTACGGCTTTGCCGGTTTCAATAATTTTTTCGTTACCGATTGCGTTTGCAACCTGCGCATAGCCAGTGTTGGATGACAGCTCGGTCGCGCGGGCTAGGGATACGGTTCCATAGGAGGTGTTGGCAAGGTTCTGCACGGTCCAATTGGATGACATCTTCAGCGGGGAATTGCAGTTAATGAGAATGCTCGGATTCATACCCTCTTTAATGGCAGTTGCAAGCGTGAAAGCTTTGAATGTTGAGCCGGTCTGTCTTTTTGAGATGGCATAGTTGATATGGTTGGCGTCTGCGTAGTAATCGCGTCCTCCGACCATGGCCTTGATGTAGCCTGTCTTGGGATCAACGGCGACCAAGGACATCTGCAAATCCTTGAGACCGGAATCATTGAGCGTCTGTTTGACAGAGTCTTCGGCCTTTTGCTGAATCGTAGGGTCGATAGTCGTCTTGACGGTGAGGCCGCCCTTAAAGACGACGTCGCTCGAGAACTCCTTCGACAGGAGTTTACGAACGTAATCAACGAAATAAGGATTCGAATAGACATTAATGCCGCTGGAGGATGTCTCGCTCATGTTGAGCGTAATCGGCTCGGCTTTCGCTTTATCGCATTCCTCTTGGGTGATGTGACCCAGACGCAACATGTTGTCGAGAACCTTGTTGCGGCGATTGGTCGCATATTGGGGGTTAGTTGCGGGATCGTAAAGCGTTGGAGAGTTGGGCAAGCCGATTAGCAGAGCGGCTTCAGGGAGTGTGAGGTCTTTGGCGGATTTCGAGAAATACGTTTCCGAAGCGGCTTCAATGCCGTAGGCGCCGTGTCCATAGTAGATGGTGTTGAGATACATCATAAGGATGTCGTCTTTGGAGTAGGTCTCCTCCATCTTGGTGGCGATATACGCCTCGCGCACTTTGCGTTCGATAGTCTGCGTGAACTGCTCATCGGAGAGGATGGTGTTGCGGACGAGCTGCTGCGTAATCGTGGAAGCGCCTTCGTGACCGCCACCGAGCGTGACAACTGCTGCGCGCGCAATGCCCATCAGATCGACGCCGCCGTGCTCGTAAAAACGTTCGTCCTCTACGTCGACGGTGCCTTCAATCACATATTTTGAAACCTGGTCTTTGGTAACGCTTTTGCGGTTTTGCGCAAAGAAGCTTGCGATTTTATTGCCGTTGCAATCCACGACGGTTGTGGGCTCGGAGACGAGGTATGCGTCAGCGGATTCGTAGTCGGGCAGGTCCTGAAGCCATCGGTTGATGTTGCCGATCATACCGACGCCGAAGGCAACGCCTGTGAGCAGGAAGAAACATAAAAATGAAACGATGACAATGGGAATGGTGTGCGTTTTGGCGCGTTGGCGGCTGTGTCGCTCGCGAGGACCCATATTTTGACCTCCTAGAAGCCATGTCGAAATGACACGGCGGCGTACATACGTACTTAATACTATAGCGCATTAGCTGATGGAGTTCGTTTATGTATGCTTATGATCAGCTAATTCACGCAAACCCTGAGGAGGAGGACGTTTGATAAGGGTCGAAACGCATCATATTCCGGAACTGCTCGCGCCTGCGGGCGGTCTTGATGCCATGCTTGCTGCCGTGGCAGCGGGTGCGGATGCCGTATACGCGGGTCCGGGTGCATTTAATGCACGCGTGAGCGCAAAAGGTTTTGAGGGTGACGAGTTCGGACGCGGGGTGCGTTTTGCTCATAAACATGGCGTGCGCGTCTACGCCACACTCAATACGTTCGTATTCGACCGCGAGTTTGCGGATGCTCTCGAGTTGGCACGTCGCGCGCACGAGGCTGGGGTCGATGCTTTTATCGTTGCTGATGTTGGATTGGCTTCGCTTTTGATGCGTGAGATGCCGGGGGTGGAGCTCCATCTGTCAACGCAGGCGGGCGTGAATGACCCTGCGGGCTTACGCATTGCAGCTCAAAAGCTTGGGGTCGATCGCGTGTGTGTTGCGCGCGAGCTTTCAGTGGATGAGATTCGAAAATGCTGTTCCGTCGGCGTTGATGTCGAGACTTTCATTCACGGTGCGATTTGCATCAGCTATTCGGGCGCCTGCGAATATTCAGCGCTTCGCCGCGGACGCTCCGCCATGCGCGGCGATTGCACGCAGCCGTGTCGCACCTCGTTTGATTTGGTGGATGAGCAGGGCGACAGCGTTGTCGGAGTTGAAGGGGACAAGCTCATCTGTCCTCGTGACTACCTCGGCATCGGCCATCTCGAAGAGCTCTGCGAAGCGGGCGTCGCGGCTCTTAAAATAGAGGGGCGCATGAAAAACCCCGACTATGTTTACAACGTGACGCGCGTGTATCGCCAAGCGCTCGACGCTATTCAAGACGGCAGGCAATACGATGACGACGCCCTCGAGCGCCAATTGGGCCGTTCCTTTAACCGTGGGTTTACGGATGCCTATCTTATGGGCACATCGGGTGCGGAATTGATGAGTTTCGAACGGAGCTGTAACCAAGGGATACGCGTGGGCAGGCTCGTTACTTGCGGGCATGAGGAGGTTTCGCTGACACTCGAAGACGATGTGTCTGCGGGAGATACGTTGGAGATTCGTTTTTACCCGGGTAACGACGCGCCCGCGGATGTTCCCAAACGTTGGCCGCAGATTCCCTGCCCAGTAGACGCGCGCGCTGGGGAGACGATTACGTTGAGGTGCAAGCGCAAAGTTGCGCCGGGCAGCGCCGTGTACCTCATTCGTTCGGGTCACGTAATTGACGAGACCCAGGATGTTCTTGCGCGTATGTACACAGAGCTTGCCGCACTTGAAGACGGCGCCAAGGTGCAGGGCACGGATTCTGCAGACGTTGTGCCATCTTCGACGGCGTCGGGAAAGCCCCTTGGCGGGGCGGCGCGCAACGAGGGCCGGACCGAAAGGGAATCGGCTTTGGGAAAAACAAACGCATCGTCGCAAAAGGAAATGCCGCGCAGGGTGGGCGCATCGTCGAAGCGGGACGTCTGTTGTGACTTTTCTGATGTATTTAGAGCAATTCAAGGCAATCGTGCATTTGACGTAATGCCACCTCTGTTTTGTGCCAATTCCGAATCGGTGCGCTTCTATGCCGGTTTGGGAGCTCAAAAGATATGGTTGCCCGCAGAGCTTTCCGATGACGATGTGAATGAGCTTGTTTTGGCTTGTAGAGATATCGAGGTTCAGCTCGAGCATTTACCGCGGGAGAACGCGCAACTTATGGTCATGAAGCACTGCGTACTCACTGCAGAGGGTCCGTGTTCCAGGTCGTGTGAAACCTGCAGGCGCAGAACACGAGCGCGCTATTTGGTTGACTTGAGGGATGGGGCGCTGCTTCCGGTTCGCGTGGACGAACACGGCTCGTCGCGCGTGTTTGCTCCTGCAGCTTTTCGCTCGTCCAGCGATTCGCTATGATAGAAACCCTTATGACGAAAAGCACCGCCCCATGGGCGAGGGCGCTACATATTCACAGAAGGAGGAAGCAATGCTTCCAGTTGACGAACAGATGAAGGTTATTACTTCGGGTGCCGCGCAGATTATTCCCGAGGCGGACCTGCGCAAAAAGCTCGAGAAGGGGACTCCGCTCAACATCAAGCTCGGTGTTGACCCCACGAGTCCCGACCTGCATTTGGGCCATGCAGTGCCTTTGCGCAAAATGCGTCAATTCCAGGATTTGGGCCATAAGGTCACGCTCATCATCGGTAACGGCACTGCGCTTATCGGTGACCCCTCAGGGAAAAACACCACGCGCCCCCAGTTGAGCCAAGAGCAGATTGAGGCAAATGCCGAGACGTACGTAAACCAGGCAATGAAGATTCTCGATCCCGAAAAAACCACCGTCGTGCACAACGGCGACTGGATCTTGTCGCTTGATTTGGCGCATATGCTCGAGCTGTGCAGCAAATTCACCGTGGCGCGCATCCTCGAGCGCGACGACTTCACCAAGCGCTATAAATCCCAGACGCCGATTGCCTTGCATGAGTTTCTGTATCCTGTGATGCAGGCCTATGACTCCGTCATGATTCATGCTGATGTCGAGATGGGCGGCACCGATCAGCTGTTCAACTTGCTCGCCGGCCGCGAGCTTATGGAGAAGATGGGCATGGAGCCGCAGATTGCGCTCACTATGCCGCTGCTGGAAGGCACTGACGGCGTACGCAAGATGTCCAAGTCCTACGGCAACTACATCGGTCTCACCGATGCTCCCAAGGATATGTTCGGCAAGACCATGTCTATTCCCGATGAGATGATCGGCAAGTACTATCGTCTGGCGAGCTCCCTCGCTCCTGCCGAGGTCGACAAGATTGACGCAGCGCTGGCCGACGGTTCCGCGGATCCCTATGAGCTCAAGCGTGCGCTCGGGCGTGACCTTTGCGACACCTATCACGGTGCCGGCGCGGGCGACGAGGCGCAGGCTGAATTCGATCGTGTATACAAGAAGGGCGAGGTCGCCGATTTCCCCGAGAAGCACGTTGAGCTCTCGCTTAACGACGAGGGAAAGATCTACCTTGCCGGACTTCTCAAGGACCTGGGGCTCTCAGCGAGCGCCGGTCAGGCTCGTCGCGACATCGACGGCGGTGGCGTCAAGATCAACGGTCACGCCGTGGCCCCCAAGAGCTATAACATCGATCTCGATGCCCTCAAGCCGGGCGATACGCTCTCTGTGGGCAAGCGCAAGGGTTTCAAGTTGATTTAGTTCCGCCGTTCTAACGAACGGCGGACCGGCCGACGCTGCGCGGGCCGCATTTGGACAATCTGACGTTCAACTTCAAGGGCGCGACCAGAAGTTACGCGGTTTTACCAAACCGCGTAACAGCTCGACGCTGCGCGGGCTCCAGAGCGACAACTTGTCATTCAAAGGGGACGGCATGACCAGAAGGTCTATGCCGTCCCCTTTTCATGCCAATTTGTTCGCTCTGGAGTCCGCTCGCTGTCCGTCCTCCACCTACGGCGTTGTCCTGGTTGGCACTTGGGGACGTTCCTTTTGTGCTGGCACTTTGGGGCACTCCTTGTCATTGGTGCAAAGCAACCTCTCCTCATTGCGCTAAGCGGCGTGTGCCGTTAAGCGGAGAGGCGTATTTTGACCCATCGTTTGGGCATACAATGGCTATTGGCTTGCTGCGGTGAAGGTTTGTCCGCTCCGTAGCTGTTTTCTACGGTTAAAGGAGCATGTATGTCCGTTGAGGTCATGAGGTCTGTGATCGATGCTGCCGAGGGTCGCGTGCCCGTCGACACGCTGTTTACCAATGCGCAAATCGTCGACGTGTATGGCCAGCGCGTGGCGCCCGGTAGCGTTGCCGTCAAGGACGGCGTAATCGTCGGCGTGCTCTACGATGGTCGCGACGATGCCGTCGGTACCTACGAGGCAACTGAGGTCATCGACTGCCAGGGTCGCTATCTCGCTCCCGGTTTTATTGACGGGCATCTGCATATCGAGTCTTCGAACATCCGTCCCGCCGAGTATGCTCGCATGGCCGCGACGCGCGGTACTACCACCGCCATTGCCGACAGCCACGAGATTGCCAATGTTGCCGGTCTCGACGGCTTGCGCTTTATGATTGAGGACGGCCGCCGCGCACCCATTTCCATTAAGTACATGATGCCTTCGTGCGTGCCCGCGCTGCCCGACGAGCAGGCTGGTGCCGTTATTTCTGCTGCCGATATGCAGGCGTTTTTTGCCGAGCATCCAGGCGATGTCTTTGGTCTGGGCGAAATGATGAACCTGCCGGGCGTCTTTATGGCCGACCCCGAGACCTGTGCCCGCATCGATGCTGCCAATCAGACGCCGTCCAAGCAGGTTGACGGCCACGCGCCGCTCGTTGCCGGTAAGGACCTCAACGCCTATGCCGCAGCGGGCATTATCGCCGACCACGAGTCGACGATTCCCGAGGAGGCACTCGACAAGCTGTCCCGCGGCATGTATGTGATGCTGCGTGAGGGCACGTGCAGCCACGACCTGGCCAATTTGTCCCCGATGCTGCTGGAGAATCCTGCCCGCGCCCGTCGCTGCTGCTTTGCGACCGACGACTGCGCTCCCTCCGATGCTCTTTCGACCGGCATGATCGACAATGCCTGCCGCGTGGCCATCGAGGCCGGCGTCGACCCGGTGGTCGCCATCTCCATGGCGTCCCTTTCCACGGCTGAGGCATTTGGCCTGGACCACGGCTGCCGCGACCCGCGCGAGCTGCGTGGTGCGATTGCCCCGGGCAAGCGTGCTGACCTGCTGGTGCTCAATGACTTGACGTTTGCCACGGCCCCGCATCGCGTATATGCCGCCGGTGCTCTGGTGGCGCAGGACGGCACCTTTGTGGGCGAGATTGCACCCGAGATGGCCGAGGCTGCGGCCCTTGCCGACGAGCTGCGCGCTTCCGTTAAGCTGCCGAAGCTATCGCTCGACGTGTTCGACTATGCCTTTAAGCCAGGTGAGGCCGTGATCGACGTGGTGCCGGGCAAGGCCATTACGGGTGTGGCTCGCCCCGAGAGCGCCGAGGACTTGCGCCGCATTATGCTGATCGAGCGCCATGGTCGCGGCGTGTCGCTGCAGGCCGAGGGCGCCGATGGCGACGGCCCCGCTGGCCTGGGCCTGGTCGGCAAGCATATCGGTCGCGGCTGGGTGCGCGGTTTCACCATCACGGGCGGTGCCATTGCCTCCACGATCGGCCACGACTCGCACAACG
>OGDF01006354.1_pt1 | contig 11813 bp, 9 predicted proteins | sample 1570141 | NCBI WGS metagenome assembly OGDF01 (sample SAMEA4370581, study PRJEB24528) | human gut metagenome | reverse complement strand
GCAAACCCCTGGGTGATGAGCATGGTAAATCGGTGGGAAAGCGCGGCGGCCAGTACCAGCATCCCCGCAAGGAAACCGAGAGACCCAAGGGTCCAGCCGATGCGGGCAGTCCGGACACGGTGGCGATAGCCGCCCTCCGGCACCAGTGTTACCGCCGCCAGCGGATATCCATCTGCAAGCCGTCCGGGGATGATCTGATACTTGCCGAGATAGGTCGCACCATTCCAGGTAAAGGTATCGTAATCCCGGCCGCTTCGAATCTTCATCTCGCCGGAAGCCGAGAGGTCTGTCCCTTCCGTGCTTCCCAGCATGGCCTTATCCAGAAGAAGTGTATCGCCGTTCATGGGGGCCAGCAGCATCAGAAAGCTGCCATAAGTGCTGGGAACCGTACTATGCGACAGCCCGAAGTAAAGCTCGCTGAGTTCCATACCGCAGATCCCCCGCACCGTTCCGCTCCCATCCCGCACAGGGACGCACAGCAGCGTCACGCTCTCCCAGGTATCCAGCAGCGGCACCCGCCCCGTCCAGAGGCAGCCGCCGGAGAGCCGCTCACCCTCCCACGCCATGACCTGCCGGTAGCCGGGGATGAGGGAGGTGTCCAGCTCCGGGTTCCAGCGGTTGTGCAGCTGTAAGCCGTTTTCCCTGGCGGCGGCCACCGTGCCCCGGAAATAGGCCGTGCTGCCGCTGGGATGGGCCGAGCGCAGGCTGGAATAGCGGAGATACACCCCCATGCGGGAGCTTTTGGACCCCGGCAGCGCCGTGTTGGCCGTGGCGTTCAGGCAAAAGTACACGCCGCTGCAGGTAGTGCCCGCCAGGGCGGTCTTCAGCGTGGGGATCAGCTGGCTCTCCAGCGCGGCGATGAGGTCCGGGGCGTCGTTGAGCGCCTCAAAGGAGAGGCTGCGGCAGGCGAGAAAGCGCTCCATCTCCCCGCTGACCGCTTCGGAAAGCTCGATGCCCTGCGCGGTGAGGACATCCATCTGGGAGATGAACACGGCGGCGGTGTTTTTTTGCTGTAAGGCCGCCGTCTCCCCGAACTGGCGTGCGGTGCGGGAGAGTACGCCCGTCACGCTCAGCAAGAACAGCGCAGCGGCCAGCGCCGCCAGCACCAGGCATAGCCAATACAGCGCCAGGCGGCTGCCGATGCTGTACCCGCCCCCCGGTGCGCTGTGTATGTGCCACCCCTTGTTCCAGCGCTTCTTCCACTGCATGTAAGCTCCCTCCTCTCCTGCCTGCGTTACTTGTCGTAGCTTCCTTGGACCTCCGCCAGCGTGGTGCGCAGCAGCGGGGCCAGCGCGTCCGCGCCCTGCTCCAGATACTGCGCCCGCCCCGCCGTCAGGCGCAGACGCGCCGTTTTTTCAAAGCGGGTCTCCAGCGACAGATAGTCCTCCCGCTGGGGCGGGACATAGAACGTGTACTCCTGCCGCGTTTGCAGAAAGGCTTCATAGAGCGAGACATACATGGGGTCCTCCAGCGTCTCGATGGCGGCGGGCAGGAGGCGGTCAAAGCCCGCCTTCGTCACCGGCATATAGCCGAGCGCCGTGGCAAGGTCCACGTTCCGCTCCGGCTCGCTCAGCCACTTGAGAAACGTCATGCAGGCCTTCTCCCGCTCCGGCGTAGATTTGACCACGCACAGCCCCGCACCCCGCTGCATGACCAGCTTCTCCCCGCCGGCAAAGACGGGGCAGGGCAGCGAGAGAATCTCCACCTGCTCGGTCCGGTTGTCCTCATAGGTCACCACGTCGGAATAATACAGCACGCTGGCCGAGGAGGCCACGGCGGCGATCACGTCGCCGGTGCGCAGCGGCTCGGTGGCGTAGCTGCTGCCCAGCCACAGCCCGCCGGTCAGCGCGGCTCTGGCGTAAGGCGCCCAGGCGTAGGCGAACTTGGGGCCGAAGGCGAGGCCGTCCTCGTCGAAAAAGCGCTCTCCCAGCGACTCCACCCCCACCTGAAAATAGTTGAAGTGATAGTCGTGGGCGAAGAAGCACTTGCCGCCCGACCAGTCCGCGTATTGCTCCGCCACGGCGTACAGCCCCTCCCAGGTGGCCAGCTCGTCCAGGCTTGCGCCGGTCTCGGCGGCGAAGCGGTCAAAGGCCGTCTTGTTCACAAAGAGGATCTCCGTGGATTTGGCCAGCGGCAGAATGACCAGCCGGTCGTGGACCGTCCCCTCCGCAAGAAATTCCGGGAGGTAGCCCGCCAGGTCTTCGTCGGTGAAATAGTCCCGGTAGTCCACCAGGATGCTTTCATCCGGCAGCGCCAGCACGGTTTTGGGGTAGGACACGAACAGGTCCGGCAGCGCCGGTGCGCCCGGCTCCTTGTAGGCGGCGGCCAGCACGCTCTCGTGGATGCTGTTGGTGTTGCTGACGCTGTCTACCCGCACCCGGACGCCCTGCGCCTGCCCCACGGTGCGGTTGAACTCCTCGACCAGCGTGTTCATGGGGGAGCTGACCTCACCGCCGTAAACGTGCCAAAGGGTGAGGGTGACGGGCTCCTCTTGCTTCCCTTCCCCGCAAGCGGCGAGGCACAGCACAAAGCCGGCGGCCAGCGCCAATGCCGCCAGCCGAGCGATCGTTTTCTTCATGGATATGCCTCCTCGCTTGGGGGAACCGGCGCGGCGGCGGGGCCGCCGCGCCGGTTCGTTCTCTGTTATGCTATGATGCGATTGCCGGAGAATGCCTCGAACCGTCACTTCATGCTGCGGTAGAGGAAGGTGACGATCTGGGCGCGGATGCAGTTGGCGTCGGGGCTGAAGGCCGTGGCGCCGGTGCCCTTGGTGATGTCCTTCTGGACGGCCCACTGCACGGCGTCGGCGTAGTAAGCGCTGCCGGCAACGTCGTCAAACGGATTTGCGCTGCCTGCCGCCGGGGACTTCTGCGCCCGCCACAGGAAGGTGACGATCTGCGCCCGGGAGCAGGTGGCGTTGGGGCTGAAGGTCGTTGCCGAGGTGCCGACGGTGACGCCGTTCTCCACGGCCCACCGCACCGCGTCATCGTAGTAGCTGCCCGCCTTCACGTCGGCGAAGGGCAGGGCGCTGGCCTTGGCAGCGGGGCTGCCGGCGGCCCGCCACAGGAAGGTGACGGCCTGGGCGCGGGTGCAGACGCCGTCGGGGGTAAACGTGCTGTCGCTGGTGCCCTTGGTGATGCCCTTCTCCACGGCCCAGCCGACGGCCTCCTCATAGTAAGCGCCTGCGGGCACGTCGGTGAAGGAGGTGCCGGGAACTTCGGGAACGAGGGGCTTGCTGACCGTGACCGTGCAGGCTGCGGACTTGGTGCCGCAGGTGACGGTGATCGTCGCCGTGCCCTCGCCCTTGGCTGTGACCTTGCCGCTCTTGTCGACCGCTGCAACGGCGGGCTTGCTGCTCGTCCAGGTCAGGCTGCCCTCTGCGTTGGCAGGCTCCTTCACGGCGGAGAGCTGGTAGCTCTTGCCGACCTCCAGGTCCACCTTCTTCGGGGTGAGGGTCAGGCCGGTCAGTTCAACGAGGGGAGCGTCGCCCACGGTGATATAGAAGCCGACAGACGGAGAAAATGAACTGATATTCGTCGGCTTGGTCTTGTTGACGGCAACCAGCTCCAGTCTGGTTTTCTCCGATCCGGTATGCGCCTTTGTCGGCTCGATCTTGCCGTTCTCCAGCGTAATGTTATCATCACGCATCGAATACGCAGCGCCGCCGCTTCCGACCTTGATGATGCGCCATTCCAGCGTGTAGTTGTCCAGCGCACCCTTGGGGTACACGGAAACGGCATACTCCGGCAGGGGCATGGTCTCGCCGGGGTGCATCGTCAGGTCGGGGAAGCTGGGGGCGACGATGATGTCGGCGGCCGTGCCGATGTCGCTCACGTTCTCGTAGACATGCACTCTCCAGGTGCCGTAGGACTGCGGGGTGTAGCCGCCGTACTCCGCCGCCAATGTGCCCGTTCCCGCCTGGTCGCCCCGGATGGTGACGCTGGGGATCGTGCTGCCGGAGGCCACCGGGCCGGTGGGGGCGGTCACGGTGAACGGAGCGGATGCACCGTACTGGGACCTGAAGGTAAAACCAGACCATGTCGTAGCACCGACGGGGTTCGTCTTGGCGGTGAGGGTCACGCTCTCGCCCTTTTTGATGTAAATGATGTTCCCGCTTCCGTAGAAGTTGTATTTTCTGCCGTTTGCGTCCGTCAGGATGACGCGGTTGAGCATGGTGATATTGTCCAGCAGCACGCTGGTGCTGCTGACCTTGGAGCCGGTCTGGTGGGTATTGGTGTCCTTGTAGCGGGTGAAGATGTAATAGGTGCTGCCCTGGTTCAGGCCGTCCACCGTGGCGGAGGTGATCGGCGTGCCGCCGGTGGGCCACCCGTTGCCGGAGGTGGGGGCGCTGGTGGTGTAGATGTACTCCTGATCGGACTTGAAGTTGCTGATCTGAAACGCCGTGTAGGTCCCGTCGGCGTTCTTCTGTGCCGTAACGTTCGGCAGCGACGGGGTGTTGTCGTTGGCGGCCTTGCTGACCTTCGCCGGTGTGCTGACGATCTCGCCGAGATAGCCATTCTTCGTGATGACGACGCGGATGCGGACGTTCTCGCCCATGTCAGCCGCACCGGGGATATACTGGCCATCGGTCGCGTCGGGAATATCCTTCCATGTGCTGCCGCCGTCCGTGCTGCGCTGCCACTGGAACTGGCACTCCCAGATGTAGACGCCCGGGGTGATGGTGCCGGAGAAGAGGACGGGCTGACCGAAAACGGCGCTGTTTATGTAGCTCGCCTTGCCCGTGAGGGTCTGGACCTCCGGCGCTTCGCTCACCACCAGCTTAACGATATGCTCGTTGCTGATGATGCCGACGGAGCTGCCGTTCTTATCCAGATTCAGCTGCAAATCAAAGGAATAGACCTTGGGGTCTGCGCCCTTAGGGATGGTGACCGTATGCGAGGTTTTATTGGCATCGATGGTCTCTGTCTTCTGTACTGCGGTAGAACCGGAAATATAATGCTCGCACCTTGTTCGATAGCTGTAGCCTGCGTCCTTCAGCTCCTGCGCCAAAGGCTTCCACTGGAAGGTGAGGGTGTGCGCCTTGCTGTTGTCCATATTCTCAACGGTGCCCTTCCAGTCCTTGAAGTAGTCGATGGACTTGCCGTCCAGCTTGACATCGATAACGCCCCATGCGTCGCGGATGACCTCGATGGGAGTGTTCGAGTTGAGTTTCAGATAGAAATCATCATTATTTTTCCCCACGAGCGACGCAATGTTCTCGGAGGTATAGAACTTTCCGTTTACCTTTATCGCGCTGTTCGGGAAGCACTTCATGGCGTGAAGTATCATTTTCAGCTTGGCACGCGCTGTGGCATCCGAATTCACCCCATTGCCATAGCTATTTGCGGTAACATTGTAAATGTCGAGTTTGGGATTCTTGTCGGGCGAGTTGAACACGCCGCTCTTGAGCAGCAGCACCGGGACGGTTCCCACATCGGTGTTTTTGCTGTACTTGTTGTTAACATGAAAGCCGTCGTTGAAGTGCGCTCCGTCTATGACCATCTGCGTCGCAGTCCTCGACATATCTTCTACCACGAACGGGGAGTTGAACACGCCGCCGTTGAGGACAACGCGCGGCTCTGTATCCTGCTCTCCTCGCCAAAGATTATCTGTCCAGACAATGCCGTTGAAGGTACCGCCGTTGATCGTGAGATTGGAATAGAGCAGCTGCAGCGCCAGCGGCATTGCTTTAACCGGGAGGCTGAGGAGCGGCTTGCTCCTGTCCCAGTCGTATGCGCAGTTGATCGTGCCGCCGTTGATCGTGATCTGCGAGCGCTTGCCGTTCTCTGGCTTATTAAAATAGTCGTCGCCGATGCAGCCGCTGGCTCCATAGCTGTGCGTCACGTTAGGATACAGCTTGGTCAGCGTGCCGCCGTTCATTGTGAATTTTGAAGGCTCGTCTTCCTTTTCGGAGCTCATCATGATGATGCTGTATGCTTTGTCGTCATTAGGAAAGGAAACCGCGAGTTCGCCGCCGCCCTTGCTGTCATACAGCGTGAATTCGCCGCGGCGAATGGAGAGCAGGTGTACAAACCCCGTCCGCCTGCTTGCGTCGATCCTGATCTTATGGCCGTTCAGATCCAGTTTTTGGTTGCGTATCACATTGATAGGAACATCTTTAATGCCCACCGTGTAATCGATGTCTTCCATCAGCTTGAGATCTCTTGAATCGTACGAACGGAGATAGGTCGCAAATGTATCATAGTCCCTAATTTCGGCTTGTGCATAAGATGTATCATCCGCCGCGCTCGCCGTCACGCCCAGGGTGGGCACGAGGGAGAGCAGCATGGCCAGCGTCAGGAGCAGGCTTGTGATTTGTTTTCTCATGTCTTTCTTCCTCCTTGTTGGTCTCTCCGGCCTGGGGTGGCCGGGGGGGTGGTTCATCGGGTGCTTGGGCTTTGCGTGGGCTGCATTGCTTCGCTGAGCCAGGAGCGCACCTGCCGGGCCGTCAGGTCGCCCAGGCAGTAGCCGTCGATGAGGTGCAGCTCCACGGCCTTGTCCAGGGCGGCCCGCTTTTCCGGGTAGCCCACCTGGGAGAGGAGGCAGACCCGGCACTTTGGCAGCGCCTGCCGGACCCGGACGGCGATCTCACAGCGGGCGGAGACGTCCTTGTCCTCCACGCCGTCGGAGAAGTCGGTCTCCAGCAGCAGCAGGTCCACCTGCTCCGTGGCGCACTGCCAGACCACGTCCTCGCACTCGTCGGAGAGGACGGCGATGGGCCGGCAGCCCCCCAGCTTCCGCAGCCAGTCCGCCGCGCGGCGGGTCATGGCGGGGACGGCGCAGCAGACGGCGACCTTCGCCGGCTCCCACAGTCGGAACAGGTTCATCCCGCCGCCCCCCGTCTCCGCGCCGCCTTGGGCAGGCGCGTGCCGCACTCGGGGCAGTAGACCGCCACGTCGGTCACCACCACGCCGCAGTGGAGGCAGCAGCGGTGGTGGGCGCGGTAGAGGTCATAGAGCGTTTTCTCCGGCAGGGCCGCGCCGCAGTCGGTGCAGTGCGTGTCCTGGGCGCGGTTGGCTCTGCCGCAGGCCGGGCAGACCTTGCGCTGCTGCAACGTCTCCGGCCCGAAGCCATATTCCAGCAGCATCACCCGGCGCAGGGCTTTTCGGGTCCTCAGGTCATAGTCTGTCATTTGGTGGCTTCCTCCTTTCCGTCTGTGCCGCCCACCTGCAACCTCGCCCCGCAGACGGGGCAGAAGCAGGCGTCCGGTTCCCGCAGGCGGACGCCGCAGTGGTGGCAGAACGAGGGGTACTCGCTCTCCCACGGCGCACAGTCCAGGCACCGCCCCGCGTTGACGTTGAACATGGCGGAGGAGACATACCGGCCGCACGCCGGGCAGCGGTTGAAGTGCCACCGGCCCTCCGTCTCCCACGCCAGCGCCAGCGCGGCCTGCTCCGTGTCCGCCCGGAGGGGCTTCGTCACGCAGCACAGCTCACCGGAGAGGTCGCAGTAGAAGCGGAAGCTCCTGCCGCCGCCTGCGTCGGTGACGACCCGCTAGGTCGCCGTTTTCTTTGCCTGTGCCATCCGCAGCCCTCCTTTCTTTTTCCGTTTTTGCCTTGTAAATAGGCCGGGAGATATGCTACAATAGGGAAGTACACGCGGCAGCCGTCCCGCCTGGGGGCGGCTCTGTGTACCCCCTTATACCATAGATTTTGGATCCTGTCTGTCCCCCAAAACCCTTGTTTGGGGGACAAACCGGAAAAAAATTTTCAAAAAACCCGAAAAAACACCGCAAATTCACGAACGCCCGTTCTATTTTTGGAGGTCCTGCCCATGAAAAAGCGCATGTTGCCCCTGCTGCTGGCAGCCCTTCTCCTGGCCCTCACCGGCTGCGGAGAGGAGACGCTGCTGGACAAAAACGACCCGGTCACGGTCAACTTCTGGCACGTCTACGGCGAGCAGTCCGGTTCCCCCATGGACGTTTTGGTGCAGGAGTTCAACCACACCGTGGGGCAGGAGCAGGGCGTCCGGGTGCAGGTGACGAACCTCTCCAGCGCGTCCAAGATCGGCGGCTTTTTGAAGGAGGCCCAGAACGGCGGCGACCTGCAGGAGATGCCGGACCTCTTCACCTGCCACATCAGCGACGCCACGGCCCTGGGGGAGGAGAACCTGGTGGACTGGCACGACTGGTTCACGCAGGAGGAGCTGTCCGACTTCGTGCCCGGCTTTTTGGCCGACGGCACGGCGGAGGACGGGAAGCTGCTGCTCTTTCCCATCTCCAAGTCCACCCAGCTTCTCATGTGCAACGGCAGCGGCTTCGACCGCTTCGCCCAGGCCACCGGCGTAAGCTATGACGAGCTTGCCACCTGGGAGGGCTTTTACGCCGCCGCCGGGCAGTTCTACGACTGGTCCGGCAAGCCCTTCTGCGCCCTGGACTACCCCTCCGCGCCGTGGAGCTTTGCGCCATGGAGCGCGGCAGCGAGGACTTCTACACCGAGGACGGCTGGTACGACACGGACAACGCCGTGTTCAAAGAGAGCTGGATGCAGTTCGCCCGCGCCCTGGCCCAGGGGCATATCGTGGTGTCCGACCTCTATTCCAACACGCAGGTGATGACCGGCGAGGTGCTCTCCGGCCTTGGCTCCTCGGCGGCGATCCTGTACTATAATGATACGGTCACCTATCGGGACGGCACGCAGGAGCCGATGGACCTCCACGTCCTACCCATGCCCATGACCGCAGGCCGCGACGCCCTGATGACGCAGGCGGGCGTGGGCCTGTGCGCCTACCGGACCACGGAGCAGAAGGCGGAGGCCGCAGCGCTCTTCGTCCGCTGGCTGACGGAGGCGGAGCGCAACCTGGACTTCGTGGCCCAGACCGGCTATATGCCGGTGCGCAACGGGGCCTTTGACGACATTGAGACCTATGACAAGTTCCCGGAGCCGGTGGAGAGCTACCAGCAGCTCTACGCCGCGCTGAAGACCATGCGGGAGAACGACACCCCTGTGTCCGAGCCGCGCTTCGAGGGCTACTATGGCAAGGTGACGGCCTTGTACGACGGTCTGCGCCAGATGCAGCAGGAGCTGCCCGCCCGCGCCGCCGCCGGGGAGGACGTGGACGCCCTGGCGGAGGAGACCTGGGCGCTGCTCTGCTCGATCCAGTGACGGAAACGATCTTTGGAGGTTATGGGGCATGACGCGACCCGCTCTTTCAGAACTGCATAGCATCCGGCGCTCCATGCAGAAGCGGCTGGCCTTCTATATGATCACCCTGGCCATCCTTCTGGCGGCGACCTTGGTCGCGGGCCTGTTCTTCTTCGACCAGCTCAAAAGCCCGCGGGAGGGGATGGTCACGTCCCTGAACTTCCGCATGGAGGCCTTTGCCTCGGATATGGAGTCTTTGTGGCGGAATGTCTCCGTCATGGGCGTCCATCTGTCGGAGGACATGACCGACCTCATCGAGGAACAGACCACGGATTTTTCCGCCCTTCGCGGAGATGCCGATGCGATGGAGGCGTTGCAGGAGACCATGCTGGAGCCGCTGTGTCAGTATGGCCGGCAGGTGGACTGCTCCGGTGCCTTCGTGCTGCTGAACAGTTCCCTGGGTGGGGACGGGTCCTGCGGCGGCCTGTACATCCAGCGGAGCAACTCCGCCCGCATGGCCAGCGACTTCCTGCTCTACCGGGGCATGGCGGACGTTGGGCGGCAGCACCATGTGATGCCCCACCGGAAGTGGGCGCAGGAGTTTGCGCTGGCGGAGTTTCCCGGCCTTGCCGAGCATCTGCACACGGCGTCCGCCCCCATTGAGCGCCACTGCCGGACCACCGCGCTGCTGACCCTGCCCGACACCTCGGAGCGGGCGATCCTGCTGACCGTGCCCATGCTGGGGGCGGACGGCACGGTGTATGGGCTGTGCGGCTTTGCCATCAACCAGAGCTACTTTGCCACCCACCATGTCCAGCCCTCCGGCATCCGCAGCCTCGCCTGCGTCCTGTCGGACGGCACGGCAGGGCTGGAGATCCCCCAAAGCCTCATCACCTATCCCGCCGACGGCTTCTGCTTCGTGCCGGAGGAGCTTCTGACGGAAAAGGGCATCCGGGAGGGCCTTACGGCTTACAGCGGAGCGGACCTCTCCTTTGTGGGGCTTTCCAAGTCGTTTCTGGTGGCCAGCGGGGACCCGGAGCCGCACACGCTGACGGTGCTGCTCCCCAAGAGCGACTATGACCAGGTCCTGCTGAAAAGCGCCTTGGAGATCGGCGGCCTGTTGCTGCTGCTGCTGTTTTTCGGCGTGGTCTGCTGCCTGTACTATACCCGCCGCTACCTGCGCCCCGTCATGCAGGACATCGACCTGCTCAAGAAGGAGGACTGCGGCGAGGCTCAGATGACCTTTGACGAGCTGCGGCCCGTCTCCGCAAGGCTGCGCTTCCACGAGCAGACCATCACGCACCTGGAAACGGAGAAGCAGGACATCCAGGCGCGGGCCGACCGCTTCCGCTCTCAGAACGAGCGGCTGCGCACCGAAAAGCAGAACCTGCAAGGGCAGGTGGAGGACATGCGCAGCCAGACGGAGGACATGCAGGGGCAGCTGGACGATTCCCAGACGGAGATCCGCCGCTTGGCGCATTTCGGGAACAAAGCGATCGACTCGGCTGACTACGAGAGATTTCTGGAGGGCTACGCCAAGCTCAGCGCCAAAGAGCTTGAGGTGTGCCAGGCCCTTGCCAGTGGCCTGACGACCCGTCAGTACGCAGAGCAGGCGGGCTGCGCCCCCAGCACCATCGCGACCTACCGCAAGAGACTCTATGAAAAGACCGGCATCCATAAGGCGCGGCAGCTTCAGCTCTGCTATGCGCTCATGCAGATGGAGCAGGCGGAAGAAGAAATCAACCAATAAAAGAGCAGAAAAAACGCTGGCGGTCCGTCATGGAACCACCAGCGTTTTTTACATGCTGTTTTCATCGCGTTGCAGCCTGGACTTGGCCAACATGCTTTTGCCAAAGTGACCGCCGAACAACAATCCGGCCAACAAAAGGGAAGCCCCCAGGCCGGTATAAAAGACGGCAATCAACCGCAATTGAACGATGTTCATTTTCTGGGATAAAAAATCCCCACCTCACAGTGGGAATTTTTGGTTTAATACAGGGTCCTGCGAACGATCTCCAGCACGGCACTTGGGTCATAATCCTGGCGCAGCAGGGCAGAGAGGATCAAGGAAAACAGAACATCCGCAAATTTCTCTGCGGTAAACTGCTCTGTGAACGCATCCGGACGAACCTTTGCATCCCGCTTCAAGACAGAACACAGGCCCGATAAAATATGCTGCCAGGTCTGCTGCATCCGCCGTCTCCCATCCGATTTATTCTCCCGCAGGAAGCCTAGGGAGTGGAGGGTAAAAAACCCCGGATACTGCTTGCAGCCGTATTTCATCCGCTCATACATCCAGATAATGCAGGCCTGCGTGTCCTGAAACACGGCCTCCTGTTCCGGGCAGTGGAAAATCTCACACCAGACGCTTTCTACCGTGGCCCCCAGCAGGACCGCTTTGGAATCGAAATAATTGTAGATCGACCCCACCGATACGCCGCAGGCGGCGGCAACCGAGCGAATGCTGAGCGCTGACCAGCCCTGCTGTCGAATCAGTTCCCGGCTGGTTTTTAAGATCTCATCTTTTGATGTTACCGCTGTATTCATCCAACCACCTCAACATGAACGATGTTCATTATATAATCGCCTTCTTCTCTTGTCAAGGAGAAAAATGCGAATCTCCATCATTTCAAAAGAGAATGACGGAGATATTTCACCTTGCTTATTCTTGTAGCAACCAATCGGCTATATCGTGAATTTCGATTCCTTCATAGCTATATTGGGGATGTT
>OGDF01006351.1_pt1 | contig 11815 bp, 8 predicted proteins | sample 1570141 | NCBI WGS metagenome assembly OGDF01 (sample SAMEA4370581, study PRJEB24528) | human gut metagenome | reverse complement strand
CAACTTTTTGTTGCTCAGGTGCTTATAAAAAATATTAAATTATAGTGTTGCGGAATTAAGGTGTACAAATCAATTTTTAACAAGCACAACAGCCTGAAGTTCAACCGCTTCTCCAACAAGGGCTATGCTCTTTTCTCCGTTTTGGGAAAAGAGGTGCTCGTAGGCGCACTCAGCGTTGCCACACTCAGCCATGCCAAGGCTGAAGGCATCAGCACAGAGGGCGTTAAGGCCGACTCTACCCTGTATAAGGGAGGAAAGGCTTACGAGCTCGACGCGGTGAACGTTACCGGCTCACGTGCTCCGATGACTGTAGAACAGTCGCCAAAGATTGTGTCTGTCATTACCCGCGATGATATTCATCGTGCGGCGGCACAGACCATCAATGATGTTTTGAAATTAGCTACTGGCGTGGATGTCCGTCAGCGCGGTGGCTTTGGTGTACAGACGGATATCTCCATCAACGGTGGAACCTTCGACCAGATTACCATTCTCCTGAATGGCGTCAACATCTCCAATCCACAGACGGGTCACAATGCTTCCGACTTCCCTGTTGCCCTTGCCGACATCGATCACATCGAAGTGCTCGAGGGAGCGGCTTCTCGCATTTTCGGAACATCAGCCTTCAATGGCGCCATCAACATCGTGACTCGAAAAGCGCAAAACGATGGAGTGGCAGCACTTGTAGAGGGTGGATCGTTTGGCAGCTTCGCTACACAGGGACGCCTACAGTCTTCATTCACCACAGGCAAGTGGACACACGCCTACTCAGCCAGCGGTGGCTACAAGCGCTCGGATGGTGGCACGGAGAACAGCGACTTTGAGAAAGGACAAGCCTTCGGACAAGTCAACCTGAGCTACAACCAACGCTTCGATATCAACGCACAGGTGGGATATGCCCAACAGAGCTACGGAGCCAACACATTCTACAGCGCCAAGTTCAACAACCAGTATGAGAAGACCGACCACGCCATGGCGTCGCTCAACCTCAACCTGCACAACCCACACCAGACGTGGCAAATCGCTCCACAGTTCTATTACAACAACTTTAAAGACCACTATCAGCTGACACGCGGCAAAGCGGGCGCTGCTGCGGGCGAGAACTACCACGACCTGGATGTATATGGAGGCGGACTCAACGCCAATATAGCATGGATGTTAGGTAAGACAGCCGTAGCGTTCGATATCAGCAAGGAGCGCATCTACTCCACTGCCCTCGGCGAGCCACTGGCTGCAGAAGACTATAAGAACATACATGGCTCCGACCGACAGTACACACGCAAGGGTGAGCGAACCAATACCAACATCATGCTGGAGCACAACTTCATCTTCGGAGGTTTCACACTCTCAGCAGGTGTCCTCGCCAATAAGAACACAGGACTTGACAACGACTTCCGTTTCTATCCTGGCGTAGACATGAGCTATAGACCTAACAACAACTGGAAGTTCTTTGCTTCCTGGAACAAGGCTCTGCGTATGCCTACCTACACCGATCTATATATCAGTAATGTGGTGCAACAAGGCGACATCACACTAAGCCCTGAGAAAAACTCCACCTTCAAGATAGGTGCACAGTACCGACAGAAGGGGTTGGCTGCTACGCTAAGCGGATTCTATGCACACGGCACCAACATGATAGACTGGGTACAGACTTCAGAAACCGAACTCGCCGACAGCAAATATCACGTGATGAATATCGGAAAACTCAACAACATGGGCTATAACCTCGATGCCACTATCTACATGAGAGAGCTCATACACAACTGCTTCATCACACGCATCAAGGTGGGATATGCCTATATCTACCAGGATCATAAAACCGATGCCGACATTCTCAAGTCGCTCTATGCTTTGGAATATCTCAAGCACAAAGCTGTCTTCGGCTTGGATCATCAGATATGGAAAAAGCTTTCTGCCTCATGGGCGGTGCGCTGGCAGCAACGCATGAATGGTTACTCTCCCTATACCAAGGTAGACTGCAAGCTCATGTGGGATGAGAAGAAATACAGCATCTACGTGAAGGCCGACAACATCACCTACCATCGCTACTACGACCTCGCTGCCATCAAGCAGCCCGGACTATGGATCATGGCTGGTGCCAGCGTCAACCTCGGTTGGTAATAAACTGGCAATATAATAAAAACGAGCCTTGAAGCGAACTTTTCATCAGTTACTTCAAGGCTCGTTCCTTTTTTATCAAAACAAGAAAAAGGGCGATTTTTTACCCATATCTATGTTTTTTTATGAGATATGGGTAAATAATCGCCTATTTTTACAACTTTTCACAAAAACAAGTCATCTGACACAACTTCGCTCTGTACCCGGTTCCAATAAGCATTATGCACTACTCCATACGTAGTAACCATTGTAAGCCGTAGGGTCTTGCGACGAGAGATACTATCGCCAAAACGAGCCAGTTTGTGGCGGAGATTCGCATCATAATCCTTATCTATCACAAATTCGTTCTGAGAAAACTTCATTTCGCAGATATTAATGGTGTTATCGGCTCGCTCTATCAGCATATCAATCTGCGCACCAGGACCATAAATCTCATCGTCCTTCACCTGCCAGGAATAAGTATTTGTCACCACTCCCGAAATGCCAAGTGCCTGCTTGATTTGAGGAATATGCTGAAAACATACTCGCTCAAAAGCCAAGCCACACCATGAATAGCGAAGAGGCGAAGTATAATTGTGCGACCAGAACTCTGGGTCATCCGTTCTATTCTCCTTCATAAACTTCAGATAGAACAAAGAAAAATTATCCATCAGGCGATAGATGGCATTATACTTCTTGGCACCATAAGAATTGGTACGGATTATGAAGCCGCTATGTTCCAAATCTTCCAGTACACGAGATAGATTTCCGCTATCCGTAACACCTAAACTTGATACGATTTCCTCCCGGCGCATTCCGCCAAGTTTCTTACCCAATACATTCACCACATCTATATATGGTTCTGAATTGCGAAAAAGAGAATCATACAGTTCCCTAAACTCGTAATGCAAAAGTCCCTGGGGTGCAAAGAAAAGAGAATCGATGTTCTGAGCCAGACTCTTCCCCTTCTCCATCAAAGACCAATAGTAAGGCACACCGCCCATCACCATATAAGCCTCCAACAAATCATACCGGGAATAAGCGAAGCCCATAGCCTCACTATATTCCTCACACTCGTGAAGGGTGAAAGGCTCTAAGAAAATCTGATAGTTCACACGATTGTGCAGACCGCCATGATTACGGAATATCTTGTTGATAATCCAGGATGTTGCCGAACCACAAACGATAAGCAGGACATCATTCCGCATCGCAGCCCACCCATTCCAGAAGAACTCCAATGCCGTAACAAACTTAGACCTCGGCGTGTCCATCCAAGGCATTTCATCGATAAAAATAACTTTCTTCTTCGCTGATGACTGACGAATCAATTCTTTCAGCATATCAAAAGCCTCCAACCAATGCTTGGGCGAAGAAGGCACTTGGAGTCCAGCGTCCTCTAAAGAAGAACGCCAACCATAAAGTTGCTCTTGCAAAGATCCATTAGCAAGACCGGAATGAAAAAAAGTAAACTCATCTTTAAACGTCTGTTTAACAAGATAAGTCTTTCCTACACGCCTTCTTCCATACAACGCTACGAATTTAGAGTCATCGGAATTGTAAGCATCCCTCAGCTCAGCTTGCTGTTTCTTTCTACCTATCAACATATTACAATCCTCCTCTATCTATTAATTAGTTTATTCAAGTTTCGCAAGTTCAGAAGTTAATGAAGTTAAAGGAGTTATCGCTCCCTACGGTCGCTGAGGAGTTAAGACAATAGTCTTTTTGGCGTAGTTATTAAGCTGCAAGACATACGTCTTAACTCCTTAACTTCCTTAACTCCTTTAACTTCCTGATATGCGAAACTTCAGTTAGCTTATAAAAACAGAGGCAAAGATAATCAAAACTTTCCGTATAATTGTCGGAAAATACATTTTTTAACCCGTTTTCCGACAAATATAAAGCTATAATTGTCGGAAAACGCCTTTTCAGACCCACTTTCCGACAATTATAGCTCACTATTCCCTTTTTAGGGAAGTACAATCCCTCTCTTATTTTATTCTGGCGCCTGATACCTACCATTAATCTTGATGGGTTCAAGATGAATGCCCACATGGGTATCGGCACCATACTTCTGCTTGAGTCGTTGTTCTATGGCCGTGGCACGCTCGTGAGCCACATAGAGCGAAAGCGAGCCAGGCATACGGACATGCATCTCGATGGCTATCTTGTTGCCTATGCGACGAGTTCGCAGATTGTGAATCTCGCAAACTCCCTGCACCTCGGTAGCAGTCTTCACGATGTCGGCTTCTTCTGCATCTGAGAGGCTGGCATCGGTAAGTTCCTTCACGCTCTGCATCACCAACGACCAGGCTGCCTTGATGATGAAGATGCTCACCACAATAGCTGCCAAAGGGTCGAGCACTGCCCAGTGGCTGCCCAAGAGAATGGCGCCGCCAACACCCATCATCGTACCGATACTCGACAGAGCGTCGCTGCGATGATGCCAGGCATTGGCAACCACAGCCTCAGAGTGAAACTTGCGCCCCACGCGAACCGTAAACTGATAAGCCCACTCCTTCATCACGATGCTCACCACTGCAGCCACAAGAGCTACGACACCTGGTTGCTGTAGCTCTTCGCCTAAGAAGGCGTGATAGGTCTTGACAAGCCCCGACCAGCAAATCATCACACCCACCACGAAGAGCGAAATGCCGATGATGGCTGTGGCAAGCGTCTCGTATTTGCCATGCCCATAATCATGGTCTTTATCCTTCGGCTTATTGCCGAGCTTGACAAACACCAGTACCACCACATCGGTAGCGAAATCCGTGAGCGAATGGATGGCATCGGCTATCATGGCGGCAGAATGCCCCAAGATGCCTGCGGCAAACTTCAGCACGAGCAATAGCACATTGATAATGCTGCCTGCTATAGTCACCTTGTAAACTGATCTTAATCTCTGTTTCTCATCCATCATTACTTTCATGTTTATGTATAATTGGGCGGCAAAGATAGCTTATTTTTGTGAAAACGGAAAAGATAAGAGATTAAAAAAGATAAAAAAAGAAGAGTTCAGCTCAGAAGTTAAGAAGTTAACTTCTAAACCTCCTACTCGTTCAGGTCTCTCGATTTGCCGTTCAGGCTCTGGTCGGCAATCTGTTTCTGGTCCTTGGCAAGATAATGCCTGCTGCTGTCGATGGCTATGAGCACGCCGTCGCTCACACCTCGTACTCCCTTCTGTGGAACAAAGGTTACGATGCGGCTGTCGAACTCGCCGATATAGTCGAGACAGCCTGTGGCAGCATCCATCCACCACACATTTTTCCTATCGCCCGACACCTTGCCAAGGTCTATCTTCATGGGCACACAGTTGTAGTTGTACACCATCAGGTAATCCTTGCCACGGGTGGCAAGCAGACGGTTATAGCGTTCGCCATTCCTGCCCACAATGATGCTCTGGTCGGGCACCCGCTCGAAATAAGGCATGGTGAGCATCAGGTTCTTGAGATGCTTCATCTGATTGAAGCCAGGGTCATCAAGAGCCTGATACCAAGTCTTCTCGGTGCCATCGGTGCCGTAGCTCGTAGGATAGCCAGGCTTCAGCATCTGCATGATGGCGTTATGACCATAGGTGTGACCACAAGAGCCAGCAAAAACACTCCAATAGGCATAGCGACGCACATCATAGTCTTGCCAGCGCTCTTCACAAGGGTCGTGTAGTCCTTTGGGGATATCCTCATAGCTGGGCTCTGCATCGAGCACAGGCTTCATGGGGTTGTAGGCCCAGGTGGAGTCTACATACATCCAGTTGTCTTCCTCGGTGTTGTCGGGTATGGGATAGTCTTTATTGCCCATACGTTGCCCATACTTGCGATGTCCACTCTGAAAAGCATGGAAGTCTATCCACGGAGCTTTGCTCCACCACTTAGCTGAGGTATAACGACCACGAGGATGATAGGTCATCAGGTGGCTATGGTCAATGCTCTTGATAGTGGTGGCCAACGACTCCCATACCTCGGGGTGGATGTCGCCCTGTATGTCACCTCCCATCACCCAAATGATGTTGGGCGAATGCTTATATCGATGGGCAAGAAAACGACCATAGGCCTTGGCTTGTTCGACATTCATGTTGCCTGCCTTCACCTGCGAGCCCCATATAGTCACCATACCGATATAGATACCGTTCTGCTCAGCCTGTTTGATGATATAATCCATGTGGTCCCAATAGCTGTACACACCATCGGGATCGGCCTTCGTCAAGTCCCATCCTGCAGGCAACGAGGGTTGTCCGTAGATGTTATAGGCTGGCGTTCCGTTCATCACCTGTACCAAGACAGTGTTGAAGCCTGCCGCACGGCATTTCTGAAGGTAATACTGTGCTTCCGAACGGTCGAGACGTTCGGGCAACAGCCAGCCCGTATCTCCCAGAAGGAAGAATGGCTGTCCGTTCTCAAACTGCAGGTAGCGATGGTTGGCAGACACCATCAGTCGCCCATTCGTCCAAGGTTTCACGAGGGATGACGAAGAAGCTGCCGCTGGAACAGAGGCAGGAATTGCGGCAGGAACTGCTGTCGAGAGCATGAATATCGCTGCCGTCATAGTCAATGTATTGATTAGTTTTCTCATTGCTTTATAGATTTAGTTTTTACTTGTATTTGGCAGATAAAGATTTCCAAAAGACTTTTATAGACTTATAACGCAGAAACAATGATTTTATTATCCGTCAGACAACGTTTTTAAGTAAGTGACGGTAAAGGATAAAACAAGAATAAAATTTAACACATATTCTTTGCTTTGTATTACTATAAATTGTAATTTTGCAAAAGATAAGCAGCACTCGGGGAACATGCAAACTTGCAGGTCTGCATTCCCACAGGCTTAATCTTCACAAAAAGAAAACAAAGGTATGAAAAAAATATTTTTTGCTTTAGCAGTATTGATGGCGATAGCCATAACCGCCACAGGATGCAAATCGAAAAGCACCCCCAAGACAGCTGACTCTGTAGCGGTCGAAGAGGCCGACACACTCGTAACAGACAGCTTCTCTTATCACTCAGAGCAAGACTCCACCGTCTACAGCACCCTCCGCATCGACTATCCGCAGGGCGAAGGCTCTCTGCCGATGGCTGTACGAAAGTTTATTGCCCACGAATTGTCACAGCTAAGCCTCACCGCCACCTGTACAGAAGAGGGCAACAAGAAGACTGCCGACTATAGCGGCAGTCTGGACAAGGCACAGCAACTCGTCGACTTCTATGGCAAATGCAACATGGATTTCCTGGTAAGCATGCAGAAAGAAGTGTACGAAGGAATGTCGGGACAGAAGCCAGAATATGCTCCAAGATTCAACAACGAGCTGAGCCTCAAAAAAGCATACGAATGTGAGCAATATCTCACCTATGCAGTCCTTGGCTACACCTACCTGGGAGGAGCACACGGATCGGCTGTCGACTATCATGTCAATATCAACAAAGCTACTGGCAAGCCTCTGACCGAGACCGTGGACACGCTGAAGATAGAAGAACTGCAACCCATCCTCAAGAAGGGCATCGTGAGCTATATTGCTCCTCAAGACAGCGAGGTGACAGAAAAGAATCTCAAGAATTATCTCTTCCTCGGAGAGAACGGACTTATCCCCATTCCTGCTCATGCTCCCTACCTCACTCCCGAGGGTGTCTGCTTCAAATACCAGCAGTACGAAATTGGGCCTTACGCCATGGGCATCATCGAGTTCGTTGTGCCATTCAAGGACATCAAACCTTTCCTCCTTCCAGAAGTTCAGAAACTCGTAAAATAAAGTTGGGGACTTGATTTTGTAGCTTTGCAGCCAAAAAAGAATTGGCTACTATGTTTCAGGACAAATACGTTTTCGCTCAACTTACCGCATTTCTGAATAGAAAGATTAGTGTTGCCATTATCACTTATTGTCTCGTAGCAATTGTTCATCATGAAGACTATTTTCAACGATGTCAAAGAACTCGATTATCCCCTTTTTAAGGGACTATTTGATTAATTAACGTGTCCAATTTTTATTGGACACTAATGTTAATAAATCATAAATAATAATGACAAGGGGGGGGGAATTTTATCATAAATATTTTTTTTCATATCTTTGCAACTCGTTTCGTATCAGGACAACAGCATAGATGTCACAATTGACACATTTGAATGAATAAGCATTTTTAGAAAAAATCTGCAATAGAGATTAATAAATTATGATGAGTAAAAGTTATCTGCTTTCTTTTGCCAAGGCAAAAGGAAGCATTGCGGCTGTCGCTTTAGCCGCAGTGCTGATGGCTGCAAATGCTACTGTAGCCTCGGCACAAAATAAAGCGACGGAAGACAACGGAATAGAAGGAACGGTTATTGGAGGGGTTGACGACCTTTATGGTATTGATCCTTCGTCAAAAATTTGTACATACAAAGGAACGGCTGAAACCGACGGAGATAAGATTGTGTATCTGTATAACGTCGGTGCCAAAAAGTTTCTGAGCGTTGGCGGTCTGTGGGGTACTCATGCCTCGCTGAATGTTTCACCATATTCCATTTATATGAAATGGAATATAAATTCGTATTCTCTGGAGAGCAAAGTGAAAGGTTCTAAAACTGGTTCATATTTAGGAATTGAAGCTAATGGGGTATATATGGACAGAAATTACGCTTCAAGCACTGTCAGATTTGAAAAAGCCAACAAGGACTATGATTCAAAAACGAACAAGGTATATCTCGTCAAAATCGGTTCAGACGGTTACCTTACGGCTTATCCGAACGACGAGAATATGTTCTGCAATTATGAAACAAAATTAGCAGCAGAGGGCACCCAGGAATACAAGAACCAGGAATGGAAGGTCATTACAAAGAATGAGTATCACAAACTCTTCAACATAGCTCCTGCAAACATGAAGTCGGCTGTCGATGCTTCTTTCCTTATTGCATGTCCGGATTTCAGAGTAAATGATTTGGATGCTGCAAACTGGAAAATCGGAGGCGTAAGCTCAACTCCTGATGTAATAAGCCGCGTGCGCTTTGGCGACGAAAAGACGTATCGGACATATCCAGGGAATTCTGACTGGACACCTGCTTATGATGGAACTCATCAGACCAACTACGGCAAATATTACTACTGCTACACCAAAGGCCTGCGCGACTTCAATATCTACCAGGACGTGAAGGTACACAAGGCAGGATGGTACCTGCTGCGATGCAACGGATTCAGCACAGCGAACAGTTCGGAGAACATCAAGCAGAACGGCGGACCGCTTGCAAACATGTTCATTACGGTGCTCGATGCCAACAACAAACCGATTAGCGACAAATACTCAACAGCAACCCTCAACGGCATCAGTCAGACTGATGCCGAGGCACTTGGCAATACATACGATAAAGCCGGTATCGGACACGCCTTCTTCGAGGGAGAATATGAGAACCAGGTGCAGATATGTCTCGACGATAATAGTATATCAAGCGAAAATCCCGTGACTCTCCGCATAGGCTTCTACGTAGACTCTACAGACAAGTCGGAGGTTGCCGACAACGAGCTGACCGCCGTAGACAACTTCAAGCTGCTTTATGCCGGACCGCGACGCAACCCGGAGCTGATTCTCGACGAGGAATCTACCGACCTGCGCTATCTGACCATGGCGACAGACGAATACAAGAACAGCGTGCTGCATCTGAACCGTAAGCTGAACGACAATATGTGGAACTCGCTCATTCTGCCCGTTGATCTGACATGGGGACAGATGAAGCGCACGTTTGGAGATGCCGTGAAGGTGGCAAAGCTTGCGGCACTGACGGAGAGCAGCGTGCAGTTCGTGACCGTGGAGCCAGACAGCGACGATGACGTCATGGTAACAGCATTCGAGCCATATATCGTCTTCCCACCATATACACAGGTGAAGTCGGCGCCCTACACCGTAGAACACTTCTACACATCAGAGGGCGAGAACAACAGCGAATGGCTGGGCACCAACTACGAGAAATCTACCGACGAAAACAACAGACTGACGAAGACTTTGAAAGCCGACCACTACGATATCACGATGGTGTCGCTCGACAGGGAGAACCTGAAGAAGTTAAACAACAAGTGGGAGTCAACAACAACCTTCTCTACCACCGGCGGTGGCCATGGCACGATGGTCTGCAAAGGCACAATGGCGAAGACATACGACAATGGCAAGATTATCTCGGGCAGAGACGACCTCAACGGCGACTACTTCATGTATAAGGGAAAGCTGATACAGGTGCCGCACGGCAATAAGGACGACGGCGAACCGTATTCATACGGACTGAAGGCGTTCCGCTGCTGGTTTGAGCTGACGGACAATGCGTCTGCTGGAGGAAAACCGAGCCAAGTATCGCTACTCATCGACGGAGTGGAAGACAGCACTACGGGCATCGACGACATACACGGCAGCACGGACCGCACATCCTACAAGCGCGGCATAGAGGGCGTGTTCAACATAAACGGACAGATGGTGCGCCGCAGTTGCAGTCTGGAGGGATTGCCAAAGGGAATGTATGTAGTGAACGGAAAGAAGATAATAATCAGATAAGCCCAAAATAACAGTTACGCAAAATGAAGAAGAACTATATAACTCCAGAAATAAATGAGATACAGCTCGAGGCTCTCTGCAACGGAGGCATGAATATCGCCAGCGTACATAGAGCAGACCTCACGGGAGAATGTATCAGCAACTTTGATGTAGTCAACGAGAAGGATACCAAGGCTGACTACAAAGAATTGTGGGGAAACAGCGGTAAGTGGGGCGATGACTGACACTATCGTCTGCTATAGAAACAGATAATGAAAAGCGTCAAAGGGCTGAACTCCGGATTTGGAGTCCAGCCCTTTGTCTTTTTCTCACTTCCTTCCAATCCACCAATCCTGCTGCTCATAAGGTAGCATAGAGAAACGAAGACCCTTAAGCCCGGGATTTCGGGTGATGAAGGTGCGAAGGGATTTCGACTTCACATTCACTTCCGCCTTCACCTCCATCGGCACCACATGGTCTTTATACGCTGCAAGGAAATCCATCTCTATCGTTGAATTATCTACAGAATGATAGTATAATGAGATGCCCTGGCTTGTGAGTTGCGTGAAAACATACAGTTCGGTAAAGGCTCCCTCGTATTCGGAAAAAATGTTGTCGCCTACAAGAATAGACTCTGCCGACGCCTCGGCCATAGCCCCCATCAGTCCCACATCAAGCATGAAAAGCTTGAAGGCATTATGATCTTCATAGAACTTGAACGGCAGACGTGGAGCATCATCGAGTTCGTTGTGCCATTCAAGGACATCAAACCTTTCCTCCTTCCAGAAGTTCAGAAACTCGTAAAATAAAGTTGGGGCTTTCATTATGTGAAATTGATAACTGAGAAAAGCGAGAAGAAGATGTAATATAAAAAATCAGAGTAAAAAGATGATTACAAACTTTAATCACGAACTTGCTGGTAGTGTCGTTTGAATTTGTCAGAAAAAAATGGAGCTGTCCTCACGGGTAGCTCCACTTATTTTTAACTAAAACAACCGAAGTTTTTATGAATCTAATCATAAAACTTTAACCCCACTGGGTTTTATAGTTTTCGTTTGCAAATATAGTCTTTTTATTTATAATCGTCGCGATTGCGCACATAACCTATCTTCTGGCTCATCAGTCTGACGGTCAGAGCTTCCTTGTCGGCAGCATTGGTGGGATATTATAACCTTTAGAAAACGCATAAACTATCCGCTAACCTTGTCATTTTTGTCAAAGTCATTTTTGTCATTTTCGATTTTGAA
>OGDF01006348.1_pt1 | contig 11816 bp, 9 predicted proteins | sample 1570141 | NCBI WGS metagenome assembly OGDF01 (sample SAMEA4370581, study PRJEB24528) | human gut metagenome | reverse complement strand
CTTTGTCTGCCATCAGGCGGGTGTTGACCTTCACGTTCAGCCCCGCCGCCTGCATGGCTGCCTTGCAGAACAGCGCCGCGCATCCGGCATCGGAACGGGCCAGCACACTGCCCTTTTCGGCGTACTCTGCGGCCAGTGCGATACCCTCACCGCAGGCAGTCATCACCTCCAGCGGCACGGCGCAGGCTCTGTCCAGTGCCTTTTCCAGCACCGCGGCCTTGTGGGCCTGCTGTTCCGGGGTCTCTTTCGGCAGCTTGTAGGCCGCCGCAACAGGCAGAAAGGCCTCCGCGTCGGCCTGCACCAGCGCTTCCAGCTGCTTGCGCAGGGCCTCGGCCCGGACATTCAGGGCAATGATGTCCGCTTCTACGGCAGCATATTTCTTTTTGCCCACGGTCAGGCTGCCCACCATGCTGCCCAGCGCCACACCGGCCGCGCCCACCAGCGCCGAAGCGCCGCCGCCGCCCGGAGCCGCCGCCTTGCTGGCCAGCTCCTCCAGAAAACCTTCACAGCTCAAATTCATCAGTTCCACGATATACTTTCCTCTCTGTTACAAATCCATCCAGCCGCCGGTCCCGCCCATCTGCAGCCGCTTCCGGCACCCGCTGGGCCTCAAAGGCCACGCCCAGCGCCACGGCGTTCCGGCACCTGGGCAGATAGCGGTCATAGTAGCCCTTGCCCATGCCCACCCTGCGGCAGGCCGCATCAAAGGCAGTGCAGGGCACCAGCACCAGATCAAGCACCTCCGGCCGGATGAGCGCCGCCCGTTCCAGAACCGGCGTGCGGATGCCGTAAGCCCCCACCTCCCAGCCGTCCGGCCCCGGCACGGCAGCGGTCAGGGTAAAGTTTTCCCCACAGACCGGATAGGCCACCGTTTTGCCCAGCCGGACCGCCTGCTCTGCCAGCCCAGCAAGATCCACCTCCCCGCCAAAAGCGGCGTAGAGCAGCAGATTCTCTGCCTTTTGGAAGCAGGGCATGGCCAGAATGCGGGCACAGATGGCTGCATTGGCCGCCGCTCTCTCTGCCTGCGGCAGACCCCTGCGGGCCATGATGCCCGCCCGGCGCTGCGCTGCTTTCCGGTCCCAGATCTCCATTGACACTTCTCTCCCCTGAAATTTCATACCCACTCAATATATCTGAAATGCGGAAGAATTGCAAGAGCATGGCTGGAAAATAACCGCAAAATAGGCTATAATGGTGCAGAACAAACCAAAAAGGAGAACGATTATGCTCATTTATCTGCTGCGTCACGGCCAGACGGAGTACAACGCGCAAAAACGATATCAGGGCCAGCGGGACATCCCCCTTTCCGCCGCAGGCATCGCCCAGCTGCGGCAGGCAGATTTTGCACCGGAGGTGGTCTATGTCACCCCGCTGCAGCGCACCGCCCAGACGGCGCGGATGTTCTTTCCCGGGGCAAAGCTCATTCCGGTGGACGGGCTGAAGGAGATGAACTTCGGCCGGTTCGAGGGCCAGACCTTCGTACAGGTGGAGCAGGACCCGGAATATCTGGCATGGGTGCAGGAAAACGAGCACGCCGCCCACCCGGATGGGGAGCGCAGGAGCGATTTCTGCAACAGGGTGTGCAAAACGCTGGCTGACCTCATTGACAAGGCCCTTGCCGAAGGGCAGGAGCGGCTGGTCATCGTGGCCCATGGCGGCACCCAGATGGCCGCACTGGAGCGGTTTGGCGTGCCCCGCCGCAGCTTTCACGATTGGTGCGGCCCCAACGCGGGCGGCTATGTGCTGGATGCCCGGGACTGGCCGGAGCAGCACATCCTGCACCTGGTGGAGACCGTGCAGTACACCAAGGAGAACGGATGATGGAACAGGGCCTGCTGCATCTTTACTGGGGCGACGGCAAGGGGAAGACCACCGCCGCCATGGGCCTTGCCCTCCGCGCACTGGGCAGCGGCAAACGGGTGGTCATCGTGCAGTTCCTCAAGGGCGGGCAGAGCGGCGAGATCCCTCTGCTGGCCCAGCTGGGGGCAAAAATTTTCCGGGGCAAGGGCGGGCAGAAGTTCGTGTTCCAGATGAACGAAGCGGAAAAGGCCGCTGCCCGGGCCGTGCAGAACGAAAACCTGACCGCCGCACTGGCCGAGCCTGCCGACCTGCTCATTTTAGATGAGGCCGGTTCGGCCTGGGAGCTGGACATGGTGGACAAAGACCTGCTCCGGCGGGCCGTTCTGGAGCGTCCCGCCGCGCAGGAATGCGTGCTGACCGCCCACAAGGCCCCGCAGTGGATGCTGGATGCCGCCGACTACTCCACTGAGATGAAATGCCGCCGCCACCCCTACCAGAAGGGCATCAAGGCGCGCAAAGGCATCGAATACTAGAAATGCCCGGAGAACCGCAGCTTTCAGCGGCCCTCCGGGCGTTTTTGTGTTTACTGTTTTGCGATGATATCGCGGCTGGCCGCCAGCAGGCCAAGGGCCAGCGCAGCGCTCAGGATGTCGGCCACAGCCTGAGCCATCAGCACGCCCTGATACTGGAACAGATGTACGCAGACCACCAGTGCCAACAGAAACACCACGCCCTGACGGCTGATGGAGAGCAGGAAGGACGGTACGATTTTACCAGTTGCCTGGAACAGCACCGTGAGCAGGAGCACCACGCCGCCAAAGGCTGCGGTGTAGACCTGCCAGCGGAGCATCTGCGCACCAGTGGCGATCATCCCGGCATCCTGCACGAAGAGCCGCATCAGTGCCCCGGAATTCAGGCAGAGGATGAGGGACAGCACCACGGCGATGGAGACGAGGAAGGTCAGACAGAAGCGGATGAGCTTGCGCATCACGTCCCGCTTTTTTGCGCCGTACAGGTAACCGAACAGTGGGATGCCGCCGAACGAGAAGCCAACCAGAACCAGCTGGGCGATCATGCTCACCTTGCTGGCAATGCCCATGGCGGCAATTTTATCGTTGCCATAGGGCAAGAGAAACTGGTTCATCACAATGACAGTCAGGCTCTGCATCAGGTTGCTCAGCGCGGCAGTAACACCCACGCCCAAAATCTGCTGCAGCTCCCTGCCCGTGACGTGGCACTGGGACAGCTTGACAGACAGGCAGCGGCTCTTTTTGTGGAGCAGCCACAGGAAGTACAGGTCGCTGCACAGGTAGCCCACAATGGTGGCAATGGCCGCGCCCCTTGCGCCCCAGCCCACTGTGGTGATGAGGATGGGATCGAGAATGATGTTGATGACCGTGCCGCCGATGCTGCCGATCATGGACTGGGTGGCCATGCCCTCGCAGCGGACGAGGTTGGAATGGATAAAGTTTAGCACCGTGGCCGGGGCACCAATGGCCAGCACGGTGTAATAGGCCTGTGCGTGTGGCATCGTCTCAGCAGTCGCACCCAGAATGCCCAGCAGCGGGACGCGGAACAGCATCATCAGGGCTGCCAACACCACGCCCGTAGTCAGGGCCACATAGAAGCAGAACGAGCTGACCCGGCCGGTGCCCTCACGGTCGTCCTGTCCCAGCAGGCGGGAAATGAGTGAGCTGCCGCCCTGGCCGTAGATGTTGCCAAAGGCCATGAGGGCTGTGAACACCGGCGCACAGAGCGAAACACCCGCAATCAGCGCCGTATCGTTGGACTGCGCAATGAAAAAGGTATCGGCAAGGTTATACACCACGCTCACCATCAGGCCGAACACCGAGGGCAGCGCCATCTTGAAATAGGTGCGGTACAGATGATCGAGATCAAAAATAGAATCCATTGGTTTTTCCTCCACTTTCGTCCCTATTATAAAGGTTTTGCTTGCATTTGTTTGTGACACATGGCACAATGAAATAAAAGAAATGAGGTGAACTCATGCAGGAAATTCGTGGCCCAGCCTGTCTGGAAACGCTGTACCGGAAGCTGGAACTTTCCTCCCGGACCAGAACAGCAAAACGCCCGCGCAGGAGCTTTCCTGTGCGGGCGCTGCATTTCTTTTTTGTGTTTTACCGCACCAACAGCAGCAGCCAGGCGGATGCCACAGCCTGCAGGATAAGCCAGCGGACCACGACCTGCTCATCACTCCAGCCCAGACGCTTGCGCACATGGTCGTGCAGCGGGGTCAGGGTGTTCTTGAGGATGGAGATGTGCAAAAACCGCTTGAAGCTGATCTTCAGGATGCCCAGGCTGCCGTCCACGATGAACACCAGCGCGGCCAGCAGAAAGGCGAAGGGGTGGCTGCTCTTGAGGGCCAGAACGGCCAGGAAGAAGCCCATGGCGCGGCTGCCCGCGTCACCCATCAGCAGGGTGGAAGGCTTGGCGTTCTGCCACAGGTAAGCCAGCAGGGCACCAATGAACACGATGCCTGCGGTGGCGTAATCCCCCAGTTCCTCCCAGTAGGCCAGCAGGAAGGTGCCGATGCTGACCACGGCAAGGCTGGCGGAAAGGCCGTCCACGCCATCGGTGCAGTTGACCACGTTGATGCTGGCCCAGATCAGGACGATGATCAGGATAAGGTAGACGGCATAGGGCAGGCTGAAGCTCCAGCTCAGGAAGTTGACCTCCGTGCCGTTGAAGTTCAGGTAGGTCACGCCTGCCACAACGGCGATGACCAGGTCGATCAGGCCCTTTTTGTACTCGTTCCAGGCGGTCTCGGCGGCATCGTCAAAATAGCCGGAGAGCATGGACGCAATGAGCAGGACGGTGTAGATGACGTACTCTGCCTTAAAAGGCACCACGGCCAGCGTGACCAGTGCGATGCAGAGTACAAAAATGAGGCCGGAACCCCGGGCCTTGCCCTTGGAGAGTTCGCCGTTCACGGCAAACGCGCGGCCATGGTCGTGGGGGAGCTTATCGTGGAACACCGAGTCCATCAGCGCGGTCAGCGCAAATGCAAGCAGAAAGCCCAGCGCATCCACGGTGCGCGGGTTGCCAGAAAGCAGTTGAAGCATAGTTTTTTTCCTCTTTCCCGGAGCGGCAGAGGCCGTTCCTGTTCTTTCACTGCTGGATACAAATGAAGTGTATCACGCCCGGGCCAAAAAATCAATCTCCGGGGCAATGGCTACCCCATGGGCTGATGGGTTGACATTTTTCGCCCCCCTGTCTATAATGGGAGGACAAACGCCCTTTCGAGGGTATTTTTTTGTCTCACAGGAAAATCGGAGAAAAAGGAGAAGACATGAAACTTTCACTTGAACAGCTTTCGGCCCGGATGCGGCAGGGTGAGACCATCCCCTCCCGCCAGACGGCCCAGGTGGCTCTGGCGCTGAGCATCCCCTCCATTCTGGAGCAGCTGGTGGTCACTGCCATGGGATACATCGATGCTGCCATGGTGGGCCACATCGGTGCAGAAGCTACTGCTTCCATCGGCATCGTCAGCTCCAGCACCTGGCTGCTCCACGGTGTTCTGGTGGGCCTGTACACTGCCCTCTCCATCCAGATCGCCCAGTATCTGGGGGCCGACCGGCAGGATGATGCCCGCAGCGTGCTGCGGCAGGCCATGCTTTTCAATGTGATCCTGGGCGTGGGTGCCGCCCTCTTCGGCCTGGGCATCAGCCCCTTTCTGCCGGGGTGGCTGGGAGCTGACCCCTCCCTGCGGGCAAACGCCACAGCCTACTTTGCCATCTGGTCAACGGCTCTGCCCTTCACCATGGCCATGGGCATGTACACCTCCATCCTCCGGGCAGAAGGCTACGCCCTGACCGCCAGCCTCATCAGCGTGCTGGTCTGTGTGCTGGATGCCATCTTCAACTTCTTCCTCATCAACCCCACCCGGACGCTGTGGGGCATCACCGTCTGGGGTGCTGGGCTGGGCGTGCCCGGCGCAGCCCTGGGCACCGCCCTGGCCACTGTGGTGGGCGGCCTGCTGGCTTTGGCCATCCTGCTGCTGCGGGAAAGCCCCCTCTGCATCCGGAAACCCGCCTCCTGGAAGATCACCCGCTCCTGCCTGCGGAACCTGCTGTGGGTCGGCGGTCCTCTGGCGGGAGAACGTGCCGCCATCTCTCTGGCGCAGGTGGTGGTGGTGCGCATCGTGGCCGACCTGGGTACCGTGGCCATTGCCGCCAACAGCCTGGCTGTCAACGCCGAGGGCTTGTGCTACATGGCGGGCTACGGCATCCAGAGCGCAGCCGTCACCCTCATCGGCCAGGCCGTGGGTGCCAACCGGAAGGATATGGCCAAGCGGTTTGCCTGGCTGTGCACCGGCCTTGGCATGGGGGTCATGGCCCTTTCCGGCGTTGGCCTGTGGATCTTTGCCCCCACCCTGATGAGCCTTTTCACCACCGATGCGGCTGTCATTGCTCTGGGTGCTCAGGTTTTGCGCATCGAAGCCTGGGCCGAGCCCATGTTCGGTGCCTCCATCGTGGCCAGCGGTGCCATGCAGGGTGCGGGCGACAGCACCTCCTGTTTTGTGCTGAACATATTCAGCATGTGGTGCATCCGGCTGACACTGGCGTTCCTGCTGGCTCCCCGGCTGGGCTTGATGGGCGTTTGGGGTGCCATGTGCTGCGAACTGAGCATCCGGGGCCTGCTGTTCCTCATCCGCCTTGCCCGGGGCAAGTGGCTGGAAAAGGGCGCGCTGTCTTAAATCGAATCGGTATAAGCAAAAAAGAAAGGACGCTCTCGCGTCCTTTCTTTTTTGTTCTGTCACTCACTTCCGGCCATGCAGGATGGGAGAGAGCGGCTTATAGATCAACATGCAGATCAGGGCATCCAGCAGGCCCTTGACCAGAGTGAAGGGCATATTGAAGATGATCAGGCACTTGATAAGGCTGTTGGCAGAGGGCAGGATCGCCTGATACATGCCCAGGATGGCTTCCAGCGGCATGTGGTAGAACTTGACGTAGGCCGGGTAGGTGATGAAGTAGTTGGACGGCACACTGAACAGGGCCATGGCCACGGCACCAGCCACTGCGCCGATGATGGCGTTCTTGCGGCTCTTGTGGTGCTTGTAGAGGTAACCGGCCAGTGCGGAGAACACCGCACCCAGCATGAAGTTGCACAACTCACCCACCAGTGCGGTAGAGGTACCCTTGATGACCACATGGAGCAGGTTCTTCATAAAGCTGATGATCACACCGTACACCGGGCCAAGGGCAAAAGCACCCAGCAGAGCGGGCAGGTCGGAGAAGTCCATCTTGACGAAGGACGGGATGAGCATCGGGAGCGGGAACTCGATGAACATCAGGATAAAGGCCACCGCGCTGAGCATGGCGGCAACGGTCAGGTTGCGGGTCGTGTTTTTCTTCATGGTAATATCCTCCCGGGGCGTTCTGGCCCCAAATCAAAGATTGGAAAGCCCCTTTCGCGTGGTTCGGAACCGGGAAGACAATCAAAAACGCGCCCTGCCGCAGCAAACACTGCAACAGGGCGCGTAGACAAATCGTATTGCCTGCCGTTTCTTGCATCCGGACTATACCGTTGGCCCCGGAGTCTCACCGGGTCAGCACCCTTGCGGGTGGTCGCGGGCTGTACCGCCAGTGGGGAATCTCACCCCGCCCTGAAACGAACTTTCTGGCCAAGAGTATAACGCGGCTGCTCCGCCTTGTCAACCCCTTTTTTATTTGCCCTGCACGGGCCGGATATGGTATACTGTGGGACAGGATGTTACAATTTTTGATACAAGGAGCTTTTTGCCATGATTTTTACCGTTCGTGACCTCGGGTTCGAGATCGGGCCTTTTTTGCTGGAGGGCTGGTGGGCGCTGGCTGCCCGGGCTGTCTGCGCCGCTGTCATCGTTTTTGCGGGGCTTCTGCTCGGCTGGCTGCTGCGCCGGAAGATCTTTCCCGCTCTGCAGGCCCGCAGCTGGCACTTTGCCGCCACGCCCATCCTCCTGCGCAGCTTACAGAGCCCTTTGGCGCGGATGGCCTTTTACAGCGGCCTGTACCTGGCCCTGACCAGCCTGCCGTGGGCCATTCCGGGCCTGACAAGGTTTCTGTTCACGGCCTATAAGATCGCAACGACCCTCCTGTTCTGCCAGGGCCTGTACAACGCTTCTGAGGTAGCCGACCTGCTGCTGGCCTCCTGCAGCCCGGAGATCCGGAACAACAAGACCCTGCGCTCCCTGCTGGACACCACCTACAAAGTGCTGGTCATCATTCTGGGTGTTGCCACCTGCGCGCAGATCGTCGGCTTCCCCATTGGCAGCATCGTAGCCGGTGCCGGTCTTGTGGGCCTGACCATCTCGCTGGCCGCGCAGGAAAGCGCCAGCAACCTGTTCAGCGGCATCGTCATCCTGCTGGACAAACCCTTTTCCATCGGCGACTGGATCACCGTGGGCAATGTGGAGGGCGAGGTCATCGACATCAACTTCCGCTCCACCCGCATCCGCTCCATGGACCACAGCGTGGTCATTATCACCAACAGCCAGATCTGCGCCTCCACTGTCCAGAACGCGGCCCTGCGCACCATGCGGCCTTATAAGTTCACGCTGGGTGTCACCTACGGCACCACCCGTGCCCAGCTGGAAAAGCTGATGGTTGACCTGCAGGCCATGCTGGACAACAGCCCTTACACCAACAAGGGCACCAACATCGTCCGGCTGACCAGTTTTGGCGATTCCAGCATCAACATCCTCATCTCGGCCTACCTGACCACCAACGTCTATGCCACCTTCCTGCAGCAGCAGAATGATCTGAACCTGAACATCATGGACGTGATGCAGGCAGACGGCGTGGACTTCGCCTTCCCCTCCACCAGCGTCTACATCGAAAAGAATTGAGCATACCAGAACGCCCCCTGTGTGCCTGCTGTGGCGCACAGGGGGCGTTTTTATCATACGTCATTCCCGGGTCCTGATCTCGATCGTTCTGCCGCCAAGATTCTCATACACGCGGTGGGAGACGGAGAGCACCGTGCGGCCCGCGGACGCGCGGCGCAGAGCCTCCAGCACGCGGGCCTCCGTTTCGGCATCCAGATTGGCGGTGATCTCATCCAGCAGCAGCACGGCGGGGTCTGCGGCGGCCGCACGGGCAATGGACAGCAGCTGCCACTCGCCCTGCGAGAAGATGCCCTCGGTACAGACAGTGTCATAACCCTCCGGCAGAGCCCGGATGGCAGCATCGATCCCGGCCAGTGCGGCGGCATCCTTTGCCATTTCCCCGGTGATCTGCGGGTCTCCCAGCGTGATCTGTTCCAGCACGGTGCCCGGCACGCGGGAGAAATGCTGTTCCACACAGCCGATGCAGGTGCGGCGCTCCCGGTCGGTGATGTCCCCCACCTTCACGCCGCCGATGGTCACCGTACCGTTCTCCGGCTGATACAGGCCCAGCAGGAGCTTGAACACGGTGCTCTTGCCCGCACCGGTGCGGCCCACCAGCGTGACCTGCTCCCCCTGTTTCACGGTCATGGAAAAATCCTTCAGAACGTGCCGTTCCCCATAGCCGAAGGTGACGTGCGCAAATTCCACATCGCCCCGGGCAGCCTCCCTGCGCGCGGGAGGGATCGTGCGCTCCGGCTGGTCGAGAAAGGCATCGATGCGCCTGACACCCGCCATGGCAGACTGGATGGTCTGGATCTCCATGCCCAGACTTTCGATGGGGGCAAAGATGCGGGAGATGTAGTTGATGACGGCCACCGAGGTGCCCACCGACATGCCGAACAGGGTCAGAAGCTGTGCGTTCCCCGAAGCGGAGAGCAGCATCACGATGCCGACCACAGCGGCATTCAGCACCAACACCACCGGCGAATAGACGGCATCATAAAAATTGGTGCGCTCCATGGCGGCATAGCTGTCACCGATGCACCGGTCATACCGGCGCTCCATGTAATCCTCCAGACCCAGCGCCCGGATGGTGCGGATGTTGTGCAGGGTCTCGGGCACCTGCCCGGAGACTGCGGCGACCGCGCGGCGGTTGTCCAGCTGCGCGGCCAGCATCCGCTTCTGGACGTAACGGGTAAACACAGCAAACAGCGGCAGAACCAGCAGCAGGATCAGCGCAAGGCCGGTGTTTTTCACCGCAATGACCCCCATGATGGAGACGATGCGGCAGGCATCTGCTGCCATGCTGATGATGCCGGAAGTGAATAGAGCCTCCACCGTGTCCACATCGCCCGAAAAGCGGGCGGCCACCTCGCCGGGGTTCTGCTCTGCCAGTGTACCGGCGGGCAGGCGGCTCAGCTTCCGGGACATCTCCGAGCGCAGGGCATGGGTCATCCTCTGGCCAAAGAGCACCAGCAGGCTTTCCTGCGCCGAGGTGAGCACACCTTCCAGTGCAAGGCTGCCGAAGTAGAGCAGCACGGCCAGAAAGGACAGCGGGAGGCCCGCGGTCAGACGGTCGATGACCCGGGCCAGCAGCAGGGGCGGCAGCAGGGATGCCGCCACCGAAGCTGCCACACACAGCACCGTGCCCACCGTGAGAAGGCGGTGCGAAGCCGCTGCCATCCGGACGGCAGCAAACACGCCGTGATCATTTTTCTTTTTCATGCGCCCTCTCCCCCTTTCAGGCCGGTCTGGCTTTCATACAGCTGGCGGTAGACCGGAACCGCTGCCATCAGCTCCTCGTGGGTGCCAACGGTGGTTCTGCCGCCCTCCATAAAAATGATCTGCTGCATCTGCGGAAAATGGTACAGCCGGTGGGAGATCAGGAACACCACCTTATCCCTGGCATACGCCTGCAGCTCGGCAAAGATCGCATCCTCGGTGCTGCGGTCCAGTGCCGAGAAGGGGTCATCCAGCACCAGCACCGGGCGGGGATGGGCCAGCGTCCGGGCCAATGCCAGACGCTGTGCCTGCCCGCCGGAAAGGCGGGTGCCGCCGCTGCCGATGACCGTCTCCGTGCCCTTTTCCATGGCCAGCACTTCCTCCTTCAGGGCAGCGGCTGCAAGCCACGGCATGGCATCCTGTTCGCTGCCGCAGAGGACATTATTCTGCACGGTGTCGGCACTCAGTTCCGGGTCATGGCCAAGATACCCGACCGTGGCGACGATCTGGCGCGGGGTCAGGGTGGAAAGCTCCCTGCCGCCAAAGCAGACCGAGCCTTGATAGGGCGCTTCGCAGAGGAATACGCGGCCAAGGGTGGATTTTCCGCAGGCGACCGGGCCGGTGATGCCGATGATATCGCCGGGGTGGGCCGTCAGACTCAGGCCGGAGAAGACAGGCTCTTCCCCATAGGAGAAGGCGAGTTCTTTCAGCGTCACATCCTGTGCCGCCGGGATCTGCAGGGCATCCAGCTGCTCGGGCGTTTTCATCAGGGGTCTGATGCGCTTCCAGGAGACCTCTGCCTTTTGCACCGCGTTGAAGAGCTTGGCCACCTTGGAGGATTTGACCACCAGCTTGGTGAAACAGGAAAGGAAGGTGGTGAAGGCGGCGATATCCCAGTGGTTCCAGCCAGTGCCCAGCACATTCTTTGCGCCGAACCACAGGATGAAGAGGGTCCCTGCCTCGGATGCCGCCAGATAAAGCGGCGGCAGAGCGGACTGCCACACGTTGTTCCGCACGGCAGTCTTTTCGTAAAGGCTCAGGGCCTCCTCGTATTTTTCCATCCGGGCCTCCTCGCAGCCGTAGATGCGGTAGGTCACGGCATTCCGGGCACGGTCCAGCGTAGCACTGCTCAGGGCACCGGCGGCCTTTTTATAGGCCGCACCGGCACGCTGCACCGGCTTTTTCATCCCTGCCGCGCAGACATAGGACACCGGAGTAAAAAGCAGGCCCAGGATCGCCAGCCGCCAGTCGTACACCAGCAGCATGACCGCATAGCCCGCCAGCGCCACACCGGTGTCGAACACCTCCGTGGTGAACTTGCGCATTCCCTCCACGCAGTCGTCCACATCGGCGATGGCCTTGGTCATCAGCTCACCGGTCCCCTCTTTTTCCAGCGCGGCCCGGCTCTGCCGCACCAGATTGGCGTACAGGATGCCCTTCATCCGGCGGTTGATGTTGTTGGCGA
>OGDF01006344.1_pt1 | contig 11821 bp, 4 predicted proteins | sample 1570141 | NCBI WGS metagenome assembly OGDF01 (sample SAMEA4370581, study PRJEB24528) | human gut metagenome | reverse complement strand
AAGTATTTTATCATAGAAAAATTAATTTTACAGAAATAATCTCACACTCTCTTTTAACGTAAATTAATCTAAAATATACACTACACAACTTCTTCTGCCGAAGTCGTTGGCATTAGAATTGTAGCATAAATCAATCTTGTTACCCTTAATTGCACCGCCGGTATCTTCAGCACTTGCAACGCCGTACGACCATGAACCGTCGGCTGATGTTACATACACTTTTGAACCCAACGGAACAACGCTCGGGTCAACTGCAACTATACCGTATCCAAGCGGATTACCCATTGCAGAAACCGTATAACCGCCGTTTTCTGACGGTGAAGTCGAATAAGCTGTAGCAGTCATTGTGATTTTCTTCTTATATTTATATCCGTTTACAGTACCGCCGTTATCGCTTACTGTCGACTTTGTCGCAAAGGTGTCCTTAACGGTTGTATTCTTAGGTGCAGGTGTAGGTTCCATTGTACCTTTTGCAATAACTTTGTTACGCATTTCAGTTGTAACTTGTTCGTCTATCACCTCTCTTGTCGCCTCTTGACCGTCTTGGTATGTAACCTTGTAAGTGATTGTTTTCACACCGTCTTGTCCTTCGTCAACGACTTTTTCCTGTCCCTTGATCAAAGTCGCGTCATCAACATATTCAACACCTTTAGGAATTACTTCCGTTTCAGTTTCGTCTGTATGGCTTACCGATACAAGCTCGATTGTGTCACTGCTTGCAACAGTTTCGCCGTTGGCTGAAATTTGGTCATATTCGCCCGGAATATATCCTGCCTCAACAAGTGCGTCCTTAACGTCCGCCTTTGTCACTGTTACAACTTCTTCCGATTCACCGACTTTAATTGTAACACGCTTACCACGCTTGATAACAATATTTTCATTATCCTCAACAGGCTTTTCTGTTGAAACATTAATCTTATCGGTATCCGAAACATTCACGCCGTGTTCTTCAAGAGCACCCTCAACGCTTTCGCTTCTTGTCTTTACAGTTTTTGTTTCATTTGTTCCCGCAAATTCGTTTATTTCCGTAATTGTGATTTCCTTCGCCGATGCGCTGTATACACTACCGAATATTACCGTCATCATTGCCACAAGCGTAATAATTGCAATCGTACATCTTCTGTGTTTTGCTTTCAATTTTGCTTTTTTCTTTTCTTCGCGTTTTTCACGCAAATTCATTATCATTTCTTGTTTTGTCATCTCTTGTGTAGTCATAAAAGTTAAACCCCTTTCATTACTTGTTCCATAGTATACTACAAAATTGTTACATTGTCAAGCTTTTTATTACATTTTTATTACAAAATAATTTCAAATATTGCAATATGAATAAATATATTACTCGACTTTTCCCACATATTACTATTTATATGCACGATATTTACATATTATTACATTTATTTTTGATTAATGTTACAAAAATAAAGCAGGTATATACTTTTTCATAGTCGGAAATAATGGAAATAAAACAAATTGAAATGATTGGAGATTAGTAATGAAGGAATTGACAAAGAAAGTAGTTATTTTAAATAATTTTTCATCACCGTATGTGAGCCAAGCAATAATAATTCTCAAAGACTATAATCCAAAACTTGAAAGCAGAGCAATAGCAGACGCGGAAACAATAGTCAGTCGCTACATCGAACGAATACAAAAAAACGGACAACCAACAAAGGCTGTCCGCTCGAAATCTAAAATATTAAAAATATTGATTTGCTTAATTTTGATTGCGTCAATATGCTTTGCAATCAAATATCTTTCTTAAATTATTTGAAATTGCTGTCCATATAGTCAATATATTCAGTATATTTTTGAGCTGTTGAAGTCATTGAAGAATATGAGAAATCATAATATACCGCAATTCCGTTTTTCAACACGCATTTTCTGTGGTAAACAGTATCATCTGTTGTCACAGTGACTGCATACCAATCGTCACCGGCACGAGAATATGAAACTTCGCCGCCCGTTTGACGTGCATAGTCACGCATAAGGTCAGACGGAGCACCGCTCTTTCCCTCTTGCGAAACAGTCATAGTTGCACCGCCAAGCGCATCAGTCAAGTTAAGTTTTTGATTTCCTGTTGTCGGATTTGAATTAAAAGTAGACGGATAAACGCATGTTACACCGCTTATTGTCATTTTTGAATAACCGTTTTTGCTTGCTGAATTTGACGGCGATGATGTTGATGATACGTTGTTTGCTGTATCTGTTGGCATATTCGTTGCACTTGCAGGCGAATTTGTTGAAGTAGGAGCAGTGCCTAATCCGTTATCGTTCGGAGCCATCATATTATAGCCGATAATCACACTTACTATTGCGATAAGCAGTGCTACGATTATGAAAATCATAACACTTCCCTTACTTTTTCTACGTTTTTTATTACGGACTTGTTTTGCCTCTTTTTCCTGTAAACGACGTTTACGATTAAGACGTTCAGCCTTCAGTTCCTCGATTTCTTTGCGTTTTGTAGTTTGGCTGTTCTGGTTGTTTTTTCTTACTGATTGACCGCATCTGTCACAAAAACGCGTTCCCTCTTTCAGTTGTCTGCCACAATTTTTGCAGTACATAAAACCCCTCCGAAATTACTTTTTTGCTATCTAAACTATTATACTATATATTGTATATAAATGCAAGTAATTTTCGTAATTTTGTTACATATAGATTACACATTAAACGCAAAACACGAAATATTTTTGAAATATTTGTTATTTAAACGCAAAATTCCATATTTTTATTATAAGAAATTATCATATCATTTACATTTATCGACAAATTCTTCCCTCTATGATATAATAACATTCTGAAATGGTTGCAAACCATGCTGACACCACCTTGAAGGGGGTGTGCATATGAGTGAAGCTATTGTTTATTTAACTTTGGTTTTACTGCTTTGTATAGTGATAATAAAAAAATAGTTACCTATCGACCAAATAGGTAACTATTCCGTAGAAAGTATTTCTTCCTACAACATATCAACTGCAGCATGGTTTGTTTACCATTTCTTTTATTATATTATCACACAACGCTAAATTTGTCAAGCAAAAAGAACGGTCATACGACCGTTCTTTTATTGCTTTATAAATTATTCAGTTGCAGATGTTGTTGCATCACTTTCTGTTACCTTGATATTATCAAGCATTGCACAATGGCTGTTGTTTATATAACCAAAAATATCAATTTGTGTTGCTTTTAAGTTTTCTGTTGTTGCATCAACAAAAGCCACATCTGTTGCTTTTGCTATTTCTGCACCATCTGCTTTATTTGTGATAGTATAGCTTACTTTCTTTGTTGATTGATTAACAACTACATTGACATGCATCCATTTATTTGTATAGTCACCTATAGCTTTAGAGCTGTCACCTTGAACTAATGCATTAGTTTTATTCGATCCTAAATTAAATATAGCACCTGTTGAATTGTAAGTAACTTTTGTACTACCACCAGTAGTTCCTCTTGTTGTTGCATCACCAATGCTCAATATTGCTCTACCACCGTTTGTATTATAATAATCAAAATCAAATGTTACTATATCTTTTGTTACTGTATCTGGTAATGCATAATGTGCAAATGAATATCCATTACCTGCATTACCTGCACAAGTGAATCCGACAACTTTTGAATTTAATGTAGCATCATCTTCAATTTTTACTGTAATTCTTGAATCTGCTTTGAATAATGGCTTTTCATCTTCAAACTTTTCATATACATTATATGATGCGTCTTTCTTGACAACAATTACAACTTTATTTTCTCCTGCTGCCAAAGTAATTTTATCAGTACCACCTGATACATAACTATATACATCATATAGTCCTGTGTCTGAATTTGTTACTACTCTTTCTGAAAGATATGATTCAGGAACAGTAACTTCATCTGCTTCAAATTTGTTATCGTCTTCAGTATATACGTCAACAGTTTCAACTACACCTGTTGTTTCATCACCTGTTGTATATATTGCCTTTAAAGTACCTTTGCTCTTTGCAACAACTTCAAAGTCTGCTGTTGCAGATATTTCTGTATCAGCGATTGTAGCCTGTACTTTGTATTTTCCGCCTATAACTCCGTTTGTTACTGATACAACACCATTTTCTACTGCAATATTAGCCGGTGTATCAACAACAGTCCAATTTACAGTCTTGCCTGTCATTACACGACCATCTTGGTCTTTAACTGTTGCTGTAAATGTAATAGGGCTTCCAACTACAACAATGTTATTTTCAGGAGACGTAATTTCAACTTTCTTTGCTTCATTTGCAACTACAGCAACATTTTCTGCTACAGCTGAATCTGCAACTTTTATAGAACCTGTTTTAATTGCATAATCAGCACTTGTTACTGTATATGTGTAATCACCTGATGGTAGAGCAACTTTTGCTACACCATCAGTATCAGTTGTTTCTGTTGCTACAACTGCATCGCCATTCTTAATTTCAACAGTTGCTTTTTCAACTTTTGTTTCGCCACTTGCAACATTAAAAGTTACCGCTTGACCTATTGTAAGAACTAACTTTGGAGCTTTCTTAACAACCTGTGTTCTTGCTGTTCCTACAGCTAATTCTAAAGAAAGTTTATCTGTTGTTGCAGACTTTACTAATGATGTAACAGGAACATTTGCTGTGGCGAATGCACCATGATCTTCAGTAGAAGCTGTAGTTGCATCCTTTGTTCCTGTCCATACCTTTGTATCTGTCAAACTATCACTTCTTATGCTTTGATAATCCGTATATACCGCTGTTGATGCATCCCAATCATTACTTGAAAGTGCACCTACAAGGAAGTAAGAATCTACCCAACGTTTTTGATTTGCATCATAGCTTGTTGATGCAACATCAAGGTTCAAATTAGCTGAAATAATTCTATCTTTATCTACATCTGATAGACCTGCATATCTAAGAAGTGTTGCTTCATTTGTGCTAAGTGTATCATCTTTACCCTTTGTCCATTGACCTAATTTTAGCAATTCATCACTGCCATGAGCTGTTGTGTCATCACCTTTTACCCATGTTGATGCTTCTGCATCAATGACTTTCATTGTCGGGTCTGCTGCGTATGCAACTGTTACTGTTACAGGGTATGCAGGCATTGTGAACTTGCCTTCTGCTACAGCTACTGTTGTTTCGGCATCGTCTGTCTTTGTTACTGTAATTGTCGGATCAGCAGCAAGGTAACCCAAAGCAGGTGTTTTAGCTGTTATTATAAGTTCTGTACCTTCAGCAACGCTTGACAAGTCTGTTGCGCCTGTTACTGTAGCAGTACCGCCTGTTACTGTAGTAGTTACAGCACTCTTAACTTTAGCAGTTGTTGTTACTGTGAATACACCTGCTAGATTGCCGCTAACTGTAATTTCTTGAGGAGTTACTGTTAAATCTTTGTAATCATCTTTAGCTACAGCTGATACTGTATATGTACCGGCTTTAACACCTGTAAATGTTACAGCTGTATCTTCGATTGTACCTGTAATTGTATTTTCAGCTTCTGCTTTATCTGTAAGAGTTACAGATTTAACACCTGCGTCTACAGTACCTGATACTGCATAAGTAGGAACAGGTGTAGCTGTTGGAGCCGGTGTATCTGTCGGAGCAGCTGTTTCTGCAGGAGCTTCTGTCGGCTCAACTGTCGGAGCAACTGTTTCTGCCGGAGCTTCTGTCGGCTCAGCTGTCGGAGCAACTGTTTCTGCCGGAGCTTCTGTCGGCTCAGTTGTTGGAGCCGGTTTAGCTGTAGCTTGAGCGGCACCGTTCTTTATTGTATAAGCACTTGCAAGCGGTGTCATAGTCTTTAGACTATCCCAAACCATTATCTTATCATTTGTTGTGAATGCATCTAAATCTGTTGCAGGAACTGTATAAGCTGTACCTGCTGTTAGAGCAACATTAACAACTTTCTTAACTGACTCCAATGTATTATCAGTTCTGTATGATGCTTGAACAAGAACTGCATCTGTATCCTTATCTGATGTCAATGTAACTGTATTTGCAGTTTCATCAACGCTCATTGTAACCTTTGCAGGTATCGGAGCAGGTGTCGGAGCTGCTGTTTCAGTTGGAAGATACTTAGCATCAAGTGTATCTGTAATCTTATATGCAACTACATTATCAATCAAGGCTTTTGAATAAGCTGTACCACTGTCTGACTTTGTATTTTCAACTGCGAAGCTTGGAAGATGAGTTACTTGAGCTGATGTTGAACCGGAACCAACCTTAGTACCCTTAACTGCAGGGCTAAGTTTACCTTCACCATCTTTATATTTACCGTCAATAAATACTCTGTATGTACCTTCTGATACTGCAACAACTACAGTGTGCCAACCTTCTGTTACCTGAATACCGATTGGTGTATCACCGTTTGTATATCCGCTTGCATCTTCGGTTGTAATAACTGCAAGTATATCTCTTGCACAACCGTTACCATCAATATTTGTTGTGTTGTCAATCAAGAACAATCTTGGAAGACCACCTTCATCAGTACCCTTTGCGGCTGAAAGATATGTTGTAAATCCCATAATTGCAGTTTCGCCTGATGAAATTTCTTTTGTATCATCAAGAGTTACAACCGGTCCTCTACCATTTGTTGAGAATTGGTTTGCAGCAAGTTTTAGTGCATTATCGCCTGTAGCAACCTTTGCGATTGCGGCATATGTCTTTGTATCAGCACCTGTACTTCTTGAACCAACTTTAACTTTCATACCATCAACAACTGTTTTTGCATCTTGATCTTCTGTTTCGATTGATGCAACAGTTCCTACAGTAGCATTGTTAAAGTCAGCTGTATAAGCATCTGTTACTGATGCCGGGGCTGCAAGAGTTTGCGCTGAACCGGATACTGTTTCAGGTTCAGGAATTGGTGTGGCTGCTGCTACAACGCCTCTCAAACCATCTGTTGTAAGTGTTTCTGCCTCACCCGAATAAATTTTGATGTTATCAAGGCATACTTCACCAGGTCCTGTAACACTGTCATCACCACGACCGGCTGTTACATAAATAGTATCAAGTTTTGTTGCACTGTTGATATAATCAACACCATCAACTATTTTATTATTATTTACATCTATTACTGTTACTTTAGCTACATCACCTTTAACGTATGTCTGTACTCTAACCCACATATCATCAGCAATGCCTGTTACTGATGTATTATCAGCAGCCAATGTTTCTGTACCAGGGTCATTTACGATTGTACCGTCAAGTTGGTATCTTGCAGACAATGAAGATGCCACACCTGCTGTATATCCTTGACCTGTTTCAGTACTTGAATTACCGCCTGAGAACAATGCACCGTATGGGCCATAGTCTCTGGAGTCTTTAGCTGCATTTGACGAATCGATGAATGCAACTTGAGTATATCTTCCGTATCTACCCATACCATTTGACTTATGAAGTCTTGCATCGTATTCGATTGTGTAGCCGTCAGCACTTGTTAATTGTGCATCTGCAGGTAAAGTCAATGTTGCAGAATATGTACTGCTGCCATTAGCTTTAATTGAGAAATATTCACCCTTGTCATCACTCACTTGTGCAAGAGTTCCATTACCTGAAAAGCCTGTGATGTCACTTCCATCAAAGGTGTAAACAGGTGTTGCCGCGCTTGCTGTTACTGTCAAGCCTGCGAAAGCAGATGCTGACATAGCAGCGGCGCAAAGTAATGAAATTAGTTTTTTACTTTTCATTTCTTCTCTCCCTTTCTTTCCTTAACTTGTTTCCAAGTATTATTTAATTTAACAGGTACAGGATGTCGATTTAAGTAAATCTGCACAATCCTAACCCATCTATATGGTATATATTGTATCATATTTTTTTTATATGTGCAATATTATTAAGAAACTTTGAACAAAAATATTGCACAAAAAAGCACATCATTTTTTATATAAAATGCAAAATTCAAGTTGTACATTTTTTATTTTTGTAGATTATTTTTACCAAAAAAAGACCGCTTTTCGCGGTCTTTTTTTTGATTTATTCAACTGATGATGCTGATGATGACGCAGCTGTTCTTACTTTAATATTATCTGTCAAAACGTGGATTGTACCGTTATTTTCTGCATGAGATACACCCAACATTGAAAATGCCGTTGCAGTAGCATTTTTTATATCCAAATTAAGTGTAACTGCGTTTTCAGTATCCATATCACCGTTTACGTAAGGTGTTATAACGACTTTTTCAGTCTTAGCTTTGAAATCAACCGCAGTTTGAACATGATACAATGATGAATATGTCTTATTATCTGTTGATGATGTCAAACCTGTTTCCTTGTATGAAGAATCGGCATAATCATAGTACATCAATTTACCGTCTTTCGGCTCTAATACAAGGAATGAACCTGTGGCAACATCTTGATTTGTTTGGCAATTATCACCGAACTTTATGAAGCTCTTTTCACCAATTCCCAAATCAAGGTCGATAACAAGTGCGTCACCGCTCATTGAAGTAAACTTCGATGAACCGTTTCTTGTACCGTAGTTTGCGCTCAATGAATGATACGAAGCCTTTCCGCCAAACGGACTGTCAACAATATTATGTGCGCCACGTCCGATAAGACCGATATTCATAACTTGGTTGTTTTCTTTCCACTGTGTATCACTGTTATATAGGTTACCTGTAACTTCACCGTCATCAAAACTCATATCAAGCAAGTAATTGTATGTATGAAGCATTATAGTAATTTCTTTTTCAATTTCGTTACATACGCACTTAACCACAATATCCTTTTGACTTGTTTCAGGCAATGTAAAGTCAGGTGATACAGTAAGTATATTACCTACAAGTGTTACATTTTCCACGTCGTTTGTTACAAGAGTCCATGTTACTTCGTCAGTGTTTTCACTGTCAACAGCTACATCAACACCCTCTGCATTTTTCGCGTCTTCTACTGTCAAAGTAATATCCTTTGCTTCTTCAACAGGAACTTTTACCATCGTTTCAGTAGCTTTTATTTTGTAAGTTGTTATACTGTCAAAGCTTGGCTTTAATTCAAATTTAGCAGTAAGAGATACATTGTTTCTTACTCTGAATGAATATTCTGCGTCACTTGAAACAAGATTTGAACCTTCGTACCAACCTGTAAAGCGGTATCCGTCTTTTGCAGCAGCTTTAACTGTTGTAATTGTATTCAAATCAACTGTGGTTGCTGTTTCATCAACGCCATTGATTTCAACTGTACCCATTGTTTCGTCATTCGAAGCAACCGCAACGTTATATTGAGGAAGTGCTTCTTTTTCGATTGTAGCAATCTTTAAGTTTGTAATATCGAAATCAAATGCAGCCGCCTTATTTTCATATTCAAATACAATTTGATCCAATGTTGCAGGAGAAACTGTTATTTCTGTTGTTTGATAATTGTCAACAACATGTTTTACAGGAGTACCGCCGTCTATTGACATTGTTTCAATACCTGTGTCTAAATCGAGTTCGTAATGAACATTTGACCATCTCTTAGCACTTATAGTACCTACAACTTGACCGTTCATTGTAACTTCTACCGCATTATTACTATTTAGTGCAACTTTGAACGGATTAATCGCTGCCGGCCACTTCCACGGGTCACCGCTTGTTACAAACAAGATTGACGGTGTACCGCTATTATAACGGAAATCAAAATCCATCATCAATTTACCCGACTGTACAGGCTTATCAAACTTTTTATATACATATGCACTTCCTTGAGCTGATCCGTTTGCTTGTAGACCATTTGAAGAAATATGTGCATATGATTTTGAATCAGCTTCACCATATGTAAACGCAAAGTCAGACGCAGTCTGATTTGAACCGCCCGATGCCCAGCCGCCTTTTCCGTCAAGGCTGCCGCCGCTTTCTACACCGGTATACTTGAATTCTTCATTTAACTCATTTGATTCATTTTTAATTATAGCTTCTTTTACAACGCTTTCAGTATGAGGATATGCGTATGCTTCCATAGTCAATGGACTACCCTCTTTGTCCTCATAACCCCACAACATTACTTTATATGTTTGATTGTCACCAACCGTCAAATCAGTGTCGAATCTAAGATTTTGAACTCCGTCCTGTGTATTATCAACGTGATCTGTTGAAACGGCAAGATTTTCAAGAACACCTGTTTCTTTATTATATACCGCAACATATGCTCTACTGTATGTACTCATCATTGATTTGTCGAGAGGAAGAACATCAACGCTTTTTAGTACGCCGTCAGAGTCAAAATTAACACCCGAAATTCTTGTCGCAAATTCGTATGAAGCCAATGATTGATATGTTGGCCAACAATCATTTGACGGATAACCTGCATTTATAATATCCTTGGATACCGGAACAGGTTGTACATCTGTACTTCCGTTCGTAACTCTTGTCATAAGAGGTGCAAGTGCAGGATATTCAATTACATCTCCTTCTGTAAAGAACTTGTGTGCCAAAGCGTCAGCTCCTGCGTCATTAGGGTGTGTACCGTCAGTTTTCCCCCCTTTAGATGTTTGGAAATAGAAGTTTGACAAAGCTTGTTTGTTTGTAACTTTTTCATCTTTTACAGTAGCCTCTTTTGTCACTGTTCCAAGCCAATCAAGAGTCGGTTGGTTCAAATCCACGAATGCAACATTACTGTCTGCCTTATCCGTCACACCTTCGGCTATAACACTGTCCGCCCAAGCGTATGTTGTGTCAGAAACATCATCACCGCTTGTCTTTTCAGCCGCAGCCTTTTTTACAAATTCAGCCGCTTTTTCAGCACCGGCTGTTTTGATAATATCAACATAATATTTTGCCGCCTTACTGTATTGAGCCAAAGTTGTAGACCATGTATTGGTTGTTTCGTCATATTGACTCGAGTTATGTCTGTCTATCGGACCTACAAGAATAAGTGTTGCACCTACAGCTTTACAAGCGTCGTAATACTTTGACAAGCAACCCAAATATCCTGATGAACCATGCGGATTATCCCCCGCCTTTGCATGGTTGTGACCGTATTCAACATACATAAAGTCGCCTTTTTTGATGTTATTCTTTACAATGCTAAAGTGACCGTTATCTGCGGCATTTAATCCGCCTTCACCTTGGTTTGATACCGCAACGGTTGACGGAACGTACTTTGACAAATATGCACCTACACCCGTATAATTCTGCAAATCAAAGTATGGAAGTCCGGCATTTCCGTCTGTAACTGTCGAGTCACCCAATACCCATAATGTTGTAGGCTTATTTTCGCCTGTTTCGTCTATTTGCTGAATTACAAGCGAAGAAAGTGCCGCATTATCGCCCAAAAGCGACAAGTTAAGCATATCATCTACAAAGTTTCCTTCATTTTTGAAGTTGATTGTTTCAACATCAACAGAAAAATCTACAGAAACAGTCTTTCCTGCTTCTATCTTCTGTTTGTGCATAGCAGGGTGTCTTCTTTCATAATACAAAGAAGCCTCTGCGTCTTTTGTTGAGTCAAGTGTAGTCACTTCTGCGTGCACTCTGTAATATGTACCGTTATTTACATATAAACCAAAGCTTACAGGATAGTATGCGCCTGTCGTATACTCAGGATATGTAGCGTCCTCATCTTCAACCACGCCTACACCGTTTACACTTTCATCAAGTTTCACGGTTTGTCCCGATTTATACTCAAAGCTGTCATACTTTGTCGTACTTTCTGTGACACTTTCATCATTGCCTATAAAACCGTAATCTTTCGATTTTATTACATTTCTGTCTGTCGCTACGTCTGTGTATCCGTCTTTTTTGGTTGTTCCGAATGAAAATTTCCACTCTTTCAAAACATTATCGCCTTCAACAAGCGGAGTATATTCTGCCGCACTTGCTGTCATAGGCAATACGATACTTCCCGCAATCATTGCCGTTGACAATGCCGCACAAA
>OGDF01006340.1_pt1 | contig 11825 bp, 9 predicted proteins | sample 1570141 | NCBI WGS metagenome assembly OGDF01 (sample SAMEA4370581, study PRJEB24528) | human gut metagenome | reverse complement strand
ATCTTTTAACCAGAGAAGGAAAACGCTGGTAAAAGCTCTCGTCTAAGCCAACCAGCTGAAGCTTTTCAAGGGCCCGCTCCTTCGCTTCCGCACGCGTGGCACCAAAACTGCGCGCCACCTCAGCGATGCTGGCGCCCAGCGTATAACTGGGATCGAACGATTCCAGTGGCATCTGGAACACCATCTGGATGTTCGAATACACCTCTTTGCGCTGCCTGCGCGGCAAACCGAGGATTTCTTTCCCAAACAAGGAAACCGAGCCACCATCAGACTGCTCAAGCAGCGTGATAACGCGGGCCAGCGTGCTTTTGCCACTGCCACTGCCGCCAACAATACCCAAGCATTCACCCTGCTCCAAGGTAAAGCCCACCCTGTTCAGCGCCGACTTTTCCATGCCGGGAAAACGCTTGGATACACCGTTAACCTCCAGCGCCTTCATCGAGCACCCCTTAGCTTAGGAACAGCAGCGATAAGCTGACAGGTATACGGATGCTGGGGGCGAGCAACAACCTGCTCGGAAGGCCCCTGCTCCACAACCTCCCCGTCTTTCATGACATACAAATACTGGGCCATGTGGGCTAACACGGCAATATTGTGAGAAACCACTAAAAGAGACACCCCAAATTCGCGATTTGCCGAAATGAGTTCCTCTACCACTTGTGCCTGAACCGCCACATCAAGAGCGCTGGTGGGCTCATCGGCGAAAACAACCTTTGGGGAATTCATCAAAGCAAGACTGATAGCAGCACGTTGGGCCATACCGCCGGAAAGCTCGAAAACATAGCTGTCCAAAACCCGCTCGGGATCGGAAAGCCCCAGCCTTCCAAGAAGCGACGCCGCACGCGCGCGTGCCTTCCCCTTCGAAAGCTCACCACGCAAAAGAGCAGTCTCCTCGAATTGAGAGCCTAGCGTGCGAACGGGGCTGAAGGCCCGCTGCGGGTTTTGCGACACCAACGACGCCACCGTGCTGACGTAGGAAAGATGCTCGGCCTGAGACATACCGGAAACGTCTTTCCCGGCAAAGCGAATGGAGCCGCCGCAAACCTCGCCCGCCTGCCCAAGCATTCCAAGCGCGGCGCGAAGCAGCGTGGTTTTGCCGCAGCCCGATTCGCCAACAATGCCCACAATAGAGCCCTGCTCAAGGGAAACGGTGACGTCGTGAAGCACGGCGTCACCGTTGTACGCAACACGCAAATTTTCTATTTCGAAAATTGCAGACATGCACCCTACTTGTAAGACATCTGATAGTTCAGCCAGTCGTACTGACCCTGCATAGCAAGGTTCTCAACGTCGGCTGCCGTAACGTCATTTACCAGCGTATGGACCATGTAGACATAAGCATGGTCGCCGAGCGCGATCTGCTGGATCTGCTTCACCAGTTCCTTCTGCTCGGCCTCGTCGCTGGTCTTCTTCAGCTGGCCAAGAAGCTCGTCAACCTTGGCGTTGCTGTAATGGCCGTAGTTGCTGGTGCCATTGGAACCCATAACCGCAGACAGGTAGGTGTAGGGATTGCCCGTGGGAAGCGTGGAGTAAGCCATGGTGCCAATATCCCAGTCGCTGTCGGCCAAACGAACGGTAATCTTTTCGGCTACTTCAATATCAGCAGCGATGCCGATCTGGGAAAGCTGGGAGGCCAGCGCCTCGCAGTCCATGGGGAGCGCAGCGTTTGCTTGATAGGTTACCAGCTTCAGGGAAAGCTTCTTGCCGTCCTTTTCCAGCACACCGTCACCATCGTTATCGGCATAGCCGGCATCAGCCAGGATCTGCTTTGCCTTTTCCACGTCGAAGCCGTCGCAGGTCACGCCATCAGCATAGCCGGAAGAGTCGGGGAATGCGGCGTGGGATGCCTCAGCGGAATTGTTGTAGATGGAGCTTACATACGAATCGCGATCGACGCACATGCCAACGGCCTGGCGAACCGCGTCATCCTGCATGGCTTCGCTCTTCATGTTGAAGTACAGCATGTGGGCACGAGCCTGATTGGTCTGATGCAAAGTGTACTTGGACGTATCGCTCAAGTTTCCAAGCTGGTCGTCCGCAACATTCATCAGCGCGCAAACCTCGCCCGACTGTAGAGCGGACACCTTCGACTGGTCGTCGGTCAGGTACTTCGCATGCACGGTCTTGATCTTCGGCTCGCCCTGCCAATAGGAATCGTAGGCAGAAAGCTCAACGTCTCCATTGCCTGCAACCGAATCGATCTTGTAAGGGCCAGTGCCCACAGGCTCATCTTCGGCAGCGCCCGAGTTCACATCGATGATAGAGGCAACAGGCTCGGACAGTTCGTTCTTAAAGGCAGTGTTAAGGGAATTGGTGGTAACGGTGAGCACGTTGCCATCAGCTTCCATGCTGGCAATATCCAGCGATTTCTTGGCTCGCTCGTTCATGCTAATGGTGCGATTCAGGCAATCCGCTACCGCCTGAGCATTGAGCTCGTTGCCGTTCTGGAACGTTACCCCTTCGCGAATCGTGATTTTCCACGTGGTATCGTTTACCATTTCGGCGGACTCAGCCAACATGGGCTGAGGGTCGAAGTTGGCATCGATGCGGAAAAGCTGCTCGTAGATGCCCAGATAGGAACCCTGCCAACCCATGTAGTTGTTGGTTGGATCAAGGTTGTACTCACCGGCATTGGAAGTCCAGGCAACGCTCATTTCGTCGCTATTGCTCCTGGAATCCGACGAGCATCCCACTAACGCGCCCACCGCACCTGCGCCCAAAGCACAAGCAAGGGTTACGGCGGCAATGCGCTTTGCCCACCTCTTCTTAACTTTCACCATCCCATTTTCCTTTCCTCGATGGCTTTATTTCTTTACCCTCGCAAACAGCGAGCTCTTATTTCCTAACGCTTCGTTAACCGAATCGCCGAAATAATTGAACACCGCAACCACCAAGAAGATGGCAAAACCCGGTGCGAATACCGCCCAGGGTGCAGTTTGGAACCCCGAAGCCGCCTGATTGATCATGGCGCCTAACTCGGGCGAAGGAGGCGATGCGCCCAAACCCAAGAACGAAAGCCCCGCCAAACTGAGCATCGAGCCACCAATATCCAAACACGCCGTAACAATCAGGGGTGGAAGGATGTTGGGCAACACATGCTTCAGAGCGATTGCCGTTCTGCTCAGGCCGCCAATAACTGCTGCCTGAATGAAGGGGCGCGCTTTCAACGCCAGCACGGAAGAACGGGCAATGCGCGCAAAGCGTGTCCAGCCGGGAACCACCAGCGCGATAACCGCATTCTGCAAACCGCCGCCCAGAAGGCCGGCGATGGCAATGCCCAAAACCAAGGTCGGGAACGCCATGAAGGCATCGGTGATGCGCATTACCACGGAATCGAACACGCCGCCGATATACCCCGACAACGCGCCCAGAACCGAGCCGATAACAACGCTTAAAGCCACGACCGCCAAAGCGGCAAGCACGGTGGTGTGCAATCCCGTTAGCACACGACATAAAATGCAGCGCCCCAGCGAATCGGTGCCCATAAGGAATTCCCCGTCGGGTGCGCGGTTCGACAACGCAAGGTTGGCAAGTTCGGCATCGTGTTGGCACAACAAAGGCGCAACGAACGAGAACGCAACAATAAGCAGCGCAACAATGCCGCAATAGAGCGCACGACGTCCAGCCAAACCACCACTTCGACGTTTACCCCTAAGCACGCACACCACCCCGCCTGTCTTGGGCGGCAGATTCCTCAAGCGCCAAACGGGCACGGGGGTCAATACGAGCCTGGAGCAGGTCAACGCAAAGGTTGACCAGCACAAAGAGCACCGCAACGATAAGTACGTACGCCTGAACTACCGGGTAATCGCGCGCGAATACTGCCTGTACCGCATAGAAGCCGATGCCAGGCCAGCTAAATACGTTTTCGATAATGGCGCTGCCGCCTAAAAGCTGTGCAAACGTCATGCCCGTCAGCACCAAAATGGTGGGCGCCGTAGCTTTCAGCACACTGCGAGACAGAATGGCAACGTCGGAAATGCCGCGCAAACGCGCCGCTTCAACGTAATCCTGTTCCATTTCCTGCAACACGATGGTGCGGATCTGGCGGATGTACATCGCTGATTCGCAAAGGACCAGTGTCAGAACAGGCAGAACCCAGCCCGCACCCTTCATGCTTCCGATACTGGGCAACCAATGAAGCGTCAGGGAAAATACAAATATTAAGATCAGAGCCATCAAGAAGCCCGGGACCGAAGCCCCCACAAAGGAAGCGAAGCGAATAATCAAATCAGTTGCGCGGTTCTTCTTCAGAGCGCACAGGCAACCAAGAGGAATGGACACCACAAGCGTGAGCGCAAGAGAGGTAACGGCCAAGAACAACGTTGCTGGCATGCGTGCAGCGATTTCCGATGCAACGGGCCGCCCCGAGCTGATCGATATTCCCAAATTCCCTTGAAATACCCCCGTCAGCCACGCAACGTACTGTTCCGCCACAGGCCTATCCAGGCCGAGCTCTGCCCTTTTCTGGGCAACCACATCAGGGTCGGGCACCGTGCCGCCGCGCGACAAAAGTGCCGTGACCGGATCGCCGGGAGAAAAGTACATCAGGAAAAACGAGACAAGCGTCACCAAAAACAGCATCACCACAAGATGCAGCAGTCGCTGTACGATCATTTTTTTCATGGGGCACCTAGCGAGCGGGCTTTCGCGCAACCACCATAAACTGCGGGGCAAATTCATAGCGCTGCTGTTCTTCGGCAGTCCATACACGCGAAGAAACATCTTCAACTGCTTCAACTTCGAAGCCAAGCGAGCGAAGGGCCATCACGTCCCACGCAGGGCGGTCCGCCGCAGCAATGGGCATGTCTTTCGCAAGTTCTTCAAGGACGTTGAAGATGGGCGAAGAACCCGTACCATACGCAAGGGCGCGCTTAGCGTCCAGCGATTCTTCGTGGAGGTAGTGCCACCAGGAGGAATCGAAATACACCAGGTAGCCACCAGGGCGCAACGCATCGCGCCAGCTTTCCAAGGCCTCCTTGGCAACAGCCAAGTTGGAAAGCACGTTGCGGCTTACCACCACATCGAAGGTTTCAGGAACGAACGGAAGCCGATCGACGCAGCCCAATACCAAAGGAATTTCCAGGCCCTGATGTTTTGCGTTCATGCGAGCATGGAGCAACATGCCCTGAGAAAAATCAACGCCGCACACACGGTACCCGCGTGATGCAAGGGTGAGCGCCATGGCGCCCGTACCGCAGCCAGCATCAAGAACCCAAGGCGACGTAACGCCACACTGCAGAAGTTTTTGCTGAATGAGGTCGCCCCATTTATCGATGGAGCCATCGAGCCCAAACGTGTTGGAGCGCTCGTTCCAATAGTCACGTGTGGCTTTGAGCACGTTAAAGGCTTCGTTTCCTTCTGCAGCAGCAACGGGTTTTTCCGCAGCCACGGCAAACAGAGGAGAAGCGCCGTAAAGCTCATATTCCCAGTCCAGGTACACTTCCTTGCCGGCATCTTCGATTACCGTGATGCCGTCAAAGCCCACCTGCATCAGGGCATCGGCGTCCCATGCGGGGCGCACTACCGACGAAAGGGGAAGAGAGTCGTAGTAAGGCTTGTCGTTGGTGCACACAGCTGTGTGGATGCCGGTTTTCCGATAATACGCCGCTTCATTTTCGCGCACCTTCTGCGCAACGGCTTCGCTATAGAACTCGTGGTGCCAGTTCGCATCGAACACGAGCAGCTTTCCGCCAGGCTTCAGAACCTTCAGGCATTCACGATAGGCGGCAACCGGGTTCGGCAGCGTCCACGTAACGTTGCGCGTCACAACCAGGTCGAAGGTTGCCTCGGGGAAGCTCAAGCTTTCGGCGTCCATATGGAGCATCACAGCGTTAACGCCACACTTTTCGGCATTCGCACGTGCGCACGCCAGCATGTTATCGGAGGTATCGATGCCATACACCTTGGCGCCTTCTGCACCAAGCGCGCAGGGAAAGAACCCAGGGCCGCAGCCCAAATCGAGGACGGTTTTCCCTTCAAGGGAGCACCCCGCCAAGCGAGAAACCAGGGCGACCCACTTCGCCGAGCGGGAATCTGTCAGCTCTTCGTTTACGTACTGATCGTAGTCATCAGAATCAGACCAGGAAAGTGATTCGTAATCGGGATCAAGCGCGGCTTCCTGCATCGCGTCCCCTTCTGCGTCGATGTTACTTCTTTTAGGACCGTAACATCATAGCATGCCGTAACACGTTCTTGGAATCTGTAACCTGCGAACGGCTTTTATGGGTTGCGGGCAGACGCAACCCATAAACGGCTCCGTCGGATGCGGGTCGCTACGACCTACGAACGGCTCCGCCGAATGTATGCCACCGCAACCTACAGGGCGTTTTCAGCAAGGCAAGAATAGCCGCAACCAGCAAGCCCCTTTCTGCAAGGTGCGGGTTGCCATAACCGGCAAGTCGCTTTCTGCCCATAACCCCCAATCCGAGGCGGCACATCTTTCGACGCCCAATAACGCGCCTGGCCTACGCCATAAAAAACGCCGCCCGTGGGAGGGGCGGCGTTGGTAAAACTTAGTAACGGCTGTCGAAGATGCGCTGGGTCTTTTTCTCGGAGCGGGGAAGCTCGCCGATAGGCACACCCTTGGCATCGGGAGTGCAGCCGATCTTTGCCTTGAAGATGAGCGCCAGCTCTTCTTCGCAACGCTGCAAAGCTTCGCCTTCAAGCGAGGTTTCAAACAGCACCGTAAGCACGTCGCGGCCCATGATATGCTCGATCATTACCTGGTACTCGGAAGACGTACCCGAGGTTGCGGCAATTACTTCCTCCACCTGGGCGGGGAACATATTAACGCCCTTGACCTTGAACATATCGTCGGTGCGTCCCACCAGCGTGTCGATGCGGGGGTGTTTCATGCCGCAAGCGCAGTCGCCCGGAATGATGCGGGTAAGGTCGTGCGTGCGGTAGCGGATAAGGGGAGCGCCTTCCTTGCGTAGGGTGGTAAGAACCAGCTCGCCAACCTCGCCATCGGGCACGGGCTCGCCTGTTTTCGGGTTAACAACCTCGGCATATACGTAGTCGCTCCACAGATGCATGCCATCGTGCTCGTGGCAAGAAATGCCAATGCCCGGTCCATAGATTTCGGTAAGACCGTAGATGTCGAAGATCTCGATGCCCAGCTCGGTTTCAATACGATGGCGCATCTTTTCGCTCCAACGCTCGGAACCAATAACGCCCTTCTTCAGAGCAAGCTTGTCGCGGATGCCGCGTTCGGCAATTGCCTCGGCGAGGAGCAAAGCATAGGAGGAAGTGGCGCACAAAACAGTAGACTGCAGGTCTTCCATCATGCGCAGCTGCTTTTCGGTGTTGCCCGGACCCAGCGGAACCGCCATGGCACCCAGCTTTTCGGCACCAAGCTGGAAGCCGATGCCAGCCGTCCACAAACCGTAGCCTGGCGTAATGTGAATGCGGTCTTTGTTGGTGATGCCCACCGTTTCGTAGCAGCGCGAAAACATCGTGGCCCAGTCGTCAACATCCTTCTGGGTATAGGGAATCACCACCGGAATACCCGTGGTGCCAGAAGAAGAATGGATGCGAACGATCTTTTCCTCGGGCACGGCGGCCAAACCCAGCGGATAGGCCTCACGCAAGTCAGCCTTTTCGGAGAAAGGCAGCTTCTCAAAATCTTCCTGGGTCTGAACGTCAGAAAGATCGATGCCCTCGAATTTCTTCGCATAGAAGGGCGAACGCTCCTTCAGCGTCTTGAACTGCTCCTTGATGAGGGAGAACTGCTCGTCGGTCAATTCCATGGATCTGCCTTTCTGTGTAGCAGGTTGCCTTGTTACGTTGAAAACAAACCGCAAATAGGGGGGTACCCCCCCCTGCGGCTTCTAGCCAAATTACAGATGATGCGTCACACTCTAGCACGATAAAGCGAAACGCATCGGAGTAATCGAGTTACGCACCCAAACCCAGGCTGACGGTGCGGCCCATCGAGCTAGCTGCCTTCAGCCGAGCTAACGGCACAAGCAGCAATCGAGCCGCACGCTCCCCAACTGGGCTGATGGTGCGAGTCCTATCGGCCTACGCGCCCACAGCCAGACCTGCAACGCGAAAACCAATCAAAACCACGCCCCAACCGTTGTCGGCGCGAAAGCCAATCCAGATCAAGCTATGCGCCCAACCAAGCCGAAAACACGAGCACCAGCCTGCCTACACGCCCTCGACCAAGCTGACAGCTCGAAGGTTCATCTCGACGAAACGCTCCTTCACGCAAGCGGGCACAACGGCGCGCATATCATCAAGCGTCAGCACGCCGCGAAGGGCGCTTTGACTTTCGGGTGCGTTTACCGCTTTAAGGGCACTTGCCAACATGATGATGTTCAGTGCCTTGCGGGAGCCCAACGCATCACACAGGGCAACATCGTCTACCACGACCACATGAGCACCCGATGCCTGCAAAGCCTCGATCATCTTGGCGGGGTCGTACGAAGGCGATTTGAAATCGCCCACCGTAGGGGCAACGCCCGAACGAGCAACCACCATCATGCCTGAAGACTTCAGTAGATGAAGAGCGCGCAGGCCCTCGCCAGGTTCAAGTGCGATGACCACATCGTCGGACGCATCGCCAGGCAACGGAGAAAACACCTCTTCACCGTTGTTGCCCATGCGCACGTGGCTCATGACGTCGCCACCGCGCTGTGCCATGCCCGTGGTTTCAGCCGTACGCACCTGCCAGCCCTTTGAACGGGCAGCTTCGGCCAAGATCTTCGCAGCAAGTACGCTGCCCTGCCCGCCGATGCCGGCAAGAGAAACGTTGATCATTTCGCGCTCCCTTCGTTCCCGTTGCATTCTAGGGCGCCATCTTCGCACAGATACGTGCATAAACCACAGCCGTTGCACAGCGAAGCGTCAACAACAGGGCGGCGATTCTCGGCGTCCCAAGAAAGCGCGGGACATCCGATTTTCAGCACGCACTTGCCACAGCCCGTGCACGCCTCTTCGCGGTAGCGAACAGGAGCACCGGGCTTGATCAGCTTCACGCAAGGCGATTCGAAGATGATGGCGGAAGGACCATCGTAGTAGATTGCCTCACGAGCCGCTTCGCGTGCTTCATCCAAGCGCAGCGGATTGGCATGGGTGATAACCTTCACGCCCAATGCGCGCAGCACCGCTTCGATGGAAATAGGCTCGGACTTGGGGCCCATCAAGGTAACGCCCGTGCCCGGATGAGGCTGAGATCCGGTCATCGCCGTGGTGGCATTGTCCAGTACGCATACCGTGATGTCGTGCTGGTTGTACACCGCATTGGCAATGCCCGTCATGCCACTGGCAAAGAAGGTGGAATCGCCTACGAACGAAAGGGCCTTCTTACCAGGCTCTACCACACTGAATCCCTGTGCCACCGTAATGCCCGCGCCCATGCACAAGCAAGTATCGACAGCGTTCAAGGGCTTCGCATTACCCAACGTATAGCAGCCGATATCGCCGCAGAAAATGCCGTCGCTTGGCTTCTTCAACGCGGACTTCACCGCGTAGAATGCGCCACGATGTGGGCAACCTGGACATAGCAGCGGAGGGCGGGCGGGCGGCTGAATCTGAGCCACTTCTTCGCCAGCACTTGCAGCGGTGGCAGCTTCAGCACCAAACACTTTGCGGGGCTCGGCCAGCTGCACACCGAAGAATGCACGCAGCTGAGCAGCAATGGCGTCTACCGTGTTTTCACCGCGGTCGGTGGTTTCACCTGTCAGCTTGCCATGCACGCGATAGCCGGCATGCGCGCACCCTGCCGCTTTCAGCATTTCGTCTTCCAGAACATGATCCAGCTCTTCGAACACAATCACATCGCTTAAGCCCTCGGCAAAACGCACGGCGCGCTTCTGAGGGAACGGATACGGCGTGCCCACCTGCATAATGCGATACGCAGGAAGAGCATTCACCGCCTTGCCGTAAGCGGGGCCACCTATGGTGCAGTAACCGCCTTCGCACTGCGGCGGAAGAACCGGCGCTGCAGGGGCGCCTTGCCCATACGAGCTTGCCCGCCTGAGCTTCTTCTTCCAGCAAGCGCAATGCCTCACGCGTATAGGCATACGAAATGCCGCCGGCAACAATGCCGAACCGAGCATCTTCGCCTTCGGCGAACATGGGGTTGAATGCGTCGAATTCGCTCTCGGAGAAATCGTTGGCAATGGAACCCAGACGCTCGTTGATTTCCTTGTGCGCAGCATAGGAGCGTTTCGGGAAAATAACCCAGCGAGAATCGCGCTTGAAGCCTTCGGGCGTGCGCGCCTGGGTATGTTCTGCCACCTCAAAGTAGGTGGAGGCATGGCATACGCGCGTGGTGGGGCGCATCAGCACGGGAGTCTGATATTTCTCAGACAACTCGTAGGCGGCGCTCATCATCTGGCATCCCTGCTCGGGTGTTGCCGGGTCGAACACCGGCACCTTGGCGAAGGCCGCAAAACGACGCGTATCCTGCTCGGTCTGAGAAGAAATGGGGCCCGGATCGTCGGCCACGTACAGAACAATGCCGCCTTTCACACCGACATAGTTCAGTGACATCAGCGCATCGCTGGCAACGTTCAAGCCCACCTGTTTGCAGGTGTACAGCGTGCGTGCGCCAGAATAGGCTGCACCCGCCAACAATTCCAAAGCCGCCTTTTCGTTCGTGGACCACTCAACATGAACGCCTTCGGCGCGACCGGCGGCATGTTCTTTGGCCACCGTTTCGATGACCTCGGAAGAAGGCGTGCCTGGGTATCCGGCGCACACGCGCACGCCCGCCTCGAGGGCGGCATGGGCGAATGCTTCGTTACCCGTCAAGAATTCTTTTGCCATTAAGCTATATCCTTTTACGCCTCAGCCATATCGGCTTTGAGCTTTTCGATCTTGGCACGCGCCTCATCGTTGCCGGTGCCGAGCATCTGAACAGCCAGGATGCCAGCGTTCTTTGCGCCATTGATAGCAACCGTTGCGACAGGTACGCCGCTGGGCATCTGAACCATGGAAAGCAGCGAGTCCAAACCGCCCAAATCGCTGGTCTTCATGGGGACGGCAATAACAGGGAGCGGCGTATAGGCGGCAACAACACCGCCGAGGTGAGCAGCCTTGCCAGCAGCAGCGATGATGACGCGAATGCCGCGGTCTACTGCAGAAGATGCCCATTCGTGTACCTCTGCGGGCTTGCGGTGAGCGCTTGCCACCTTAACCTCGTAGGGAACGTCCAGTTCCTCAAGCTGTTTCATGCACGCTTCCATCGTAGGCATGTCGGACTCGGATCCCATGATGATTCCCACTACGGGCTTGTCGCCAAAAATAGAGCTCATTGCTTGTCCTTAAAAACGGAGTTTTCTTGTATGGGCAATTGTATCACCGCACCATTTCGCGGGAATTACCGGAACCGCAGCGGGACCCGCGCGGCAGGGTGAGGCGCGGCGGGTGGCGGGGCGCGGATGGGCGCAGACGGCTCCACGGGTGGGCGGACTCGGTTGGCTCGGGGCCGGGGTCCGGTTGGCGCGGGTTGGGGCTCGGTTGGCGCGGGTCGGGGCCCAGGCGGTGCCGGCGAGCGCGCATCGATGGGCGCGATGCGTCGGCGTGGGCAGCACGAGGGCGCCAGGAAGAGCCCGATCGACAGCTCATCCCGACCGCAATGGGCGGCGCGGCGGATGGCGGCGTGTGTGGGCGCGATGCGGGCGGCGAAGCGCGACGCGTGTAAGACGGCGGCGATGAACGCGGGCGGCGGGCACAAGCGAGATGGCAGGGGGCGCGCATGCGGCAAGCAGGCCAGGCCCGCGCCGCAGGGCGCAAAGCCCGTTCGGCCGGACCGCAGGCCGCTGCCGCGGAAATCACGCGCAGCGCTGGCAACATCTTCGCGCCGTGCGTGA
>OGDF01006328.1_pt1 | contig 11843 bp, 10 predicted proteins | sample 1570141 | NCBI WGS metagenome assembly OGDF01 (sample SAMEA4370581, study PRJEB24528) | human gut metagenome | reverse complement strand
TCGGATTGATCAAAACGATCGCTTTCGTTCTATGATTGATCTTCTTCTTAATATCCTCCATATCAGGATACCAGTCTGACTGTTCATCACAGATATAATGAACCGCCGTACCACCAGCAAGCGTAGCACAAGCTGTCCACAAAGGATAATCCGGAGAAGGGATCAAGATCTCATCCCCATCATCAAGCAGGGCAGACATAGAAAGATTGATAAGCTCACTGACACCATTCCCAGTATAAATGCTGTCGATATCAACATTTGGAAGGTGCTTAAGCTGTGCATACTGCATGATCGCCTTTCTCGCAGCGAACAATCCTTGAGAAGGGGAATATCCTTCGCAGTCAGTCAACTGATGACTCATATCATAAATGACTTCATCCGGTGTTCTAAAACCAAATGGAGCAGGGTTTCCGATATTTAACTTTAAGATATTTGTTCCATCACGCTCCATACGATTCGCTTCATCCACAACAGGACCACGAACATCATATAAGACATTATCAAGTTTGCTTGATTTACTAAAATGACGAACAGGAGGCTTCTTATTGTCGGTCAGAGAAGAACGATCGATCTCAGGTTCAAAGAAATCTTCCTTAGAAGCATCACCAAGAAGCCATTCCTCCTCAACTTCCAATGTATCTGCAAGAAAATGAGCGATATCCGCACGAGGAAGAGTCTTTCCACTGACATACTGGCTGATATGGCTCTTTCCAACCTTTAACCCTGCCTGATCAGCAGCGTGTACTAGATCCACCTGTTTCATTTGTTTTTGCTCCATAGCAGTACGTAAATGCTCTGCAAATAGTTCTTTCTGATTCATAATACAGCTCCTTTATTAAGAAAAGTTCAATTTATATTTAAAAAGTTCAATTTGTTAAAACGATTATATCATAAAAGAAAAGAAAGTTCAATTTAAAATACACAAAAGTTCAAAAACGACAAAAATATACTTATTATAACAAAAAGTACAAGGAAACTTATTGAAATTTATGATAACATGTAAAGAAGATTAATGAACAAGAATAAAAAAACTATATTATGGGGATTAGAAGAATATGGGAGTATCAAAAAGACAGATGCAGAATTTCCTGATCTATATACTTGATATGGTGGGATTGACTGCAGGATATTTTGTTGCAGTTTATCTGCGATTTGGAAATCTAAAAACAGCATATGGGTTTATGAGAGCTGATACATATTTGCGATGGATCATTGCAATGGCAGTTCTGACTTTTGTTTACTTGCTGTTCCACCCAAATCGCAGTTTTTTTAAGCGTAAAATTAAAGACGAAATACGATGCGATTTTCAGACAGCAGTTCTGACTGGAGCCGGGATGTCAATGATCGCATTGCTGATGGCAGATGCATCCGAGTATTCAAGATTCATTTATATGTTTACGATCGGATTTGAGTTCTTTTATATGATCATAGCACATCGTCTGTACCGTAAGTACTGGCTGCGAAGAAGATCCAATCATTCATTTGCAAGGAAAATGATGCTGATCACAACTAGTGGTGAAGCAGAGCAAGTGATCACGAATATTATAAAAGAAAAAACATGGGATTTATGGATCACGAGTATTGTCATTATAGATAAAGATATGGTAGGAGAAAATGTCTATGGGATACCAGTCATTGGATTTACATATCGAAGTATGTTTGAATACGCAGCAAGAAATGTTGTAGATGAAGTGTTTAGCTACATTCCAAAAGAATATAAATATCCAGTTGCAATGACAATTCAGAATTTTGAGGATATGGGAATCAATACAAGTCTGAATATTCCTTTATTCCAGATCAATCAGAATCTAAATAAGACATTAGAAACTGTAGGACCATATAATGTTGTATCATTTTCTGGAAGAGAAGTTTCTTTATTTATGTTACTTCTTAAGAGAGCGATGGATATCCTTGGTGGACTGGTTGGACTTTTGATCACTGGAATCGCATTGATCTTTGTGGCACCAGCGGTGAAACTGGAATCTCCGGGACCATTATTGTTTTCTCAGAAGAGAGTTGGTAGAAATGGTAGAATATTTAAGATCTATAAGATCAGATCGATGTATCAGGATGCGGAGGAGCGTAAGAAGGAATTGATGGCTCAGAATGAGATGGACGGGCTGATGTTTAAGATGAAAGATGATCCTCGTATTACGAAGGTTGGGAAATTTATCAGGAAGACTAGTATTGATGAGCTTCCGCAGTTTTGGAATGTACTGAAGGGGGATATGAGTCTGGTTGGGACTAGACCACCTACAGTGGATGAATTTGAGCAGTATAATGCTTATCATAAGAAGAGGCTTTGTAGAACACCTGGGTTGACTGGAATCTGGCAGGTTAGTGGTCGTAGTACGATTACTGATTTTGAGGAGATTGTGAAATTGGATGTTCAGTATATTGAGAATTGGTCTCTTTGGTTGGATATTAAGATATTGTTTAAGACAGTGGCGCTTGTGTTTAAGGGTGATGATGGGGCGCAGTAGAAGGGAAGTGTACGGTGAGTAGTAATTATATAAGGAAGAAACAATTAAAAATTGCGATGATCGGACATAAAGTTGTTCCATCAAGAAGAGGCGGAATTGAACTTGTACTGACTACGATGTGTCCTAAGATGGTAAAACGAGGACATCAAGTTACATGTTATAATCGTTCCGGTGATAAAGTTGAAAATGAATATGTAAATACCGTAAAAAATGGTACATATAAAGGCGTAAAATTAAAGAAAGTATTGACGATCAACAAGAAGGGGCTGGCAGCAATGACATCCTCCTTTTCTGCTGCTATCAGAGCAGCATTTGGAAGATATGATATTGTACATTTTCATGCAGAAGGACCTTGCACAGCTCTTTGGATTCCAAAATTATTCAGAAAACGTTGTATCGTAACAATCCATGGATTGGATTGGGCAAGAGATAAATGGAAATCTGGATTTGGTTCAAAATATATCAAATTTGGAGAGAAAGTGGCTGCGAAATATGCAGATGAAATCATTGTTTTGAGTAAAGGAGTTCAAGATTATTTTAAACAGACGTATGGTCGAGATACAATTCTCATCCCCAATGGAGTATCAAGACCTGAGAATGTGGAAGCTGATCTGCTCACGAAGAAATTTGGTCTGCATAAAGATGATTATATTTGTGCGTTGTCACGACTTACAGAAGAGAAAGGTATTCATTATCTGATTGAAGCTTATCAGAATGTGAAGACGGATAAGAAGTTAGTGATTGCTGGAGATACTAGTGATACGGATGATTATGTGATGAAACTTAAGAAGTTGGCTGGGAATAATCCGAATATTATCTTTACTGGGTTTGTTTCTGGTAGAACATTAGAGGAACTTTATAGTAATGCTTATGTTTATGTGCTGCCTTCTAAGTTGGAGGGGATGCCACTTAGTCTGCTTGAGGCTATGAGTTATGGGAACTGCGTGATTGGGTCTGATATTGCTGAGATTGCGGATGTGGTTGAGGATAAGGCGATATTGTTTAAGAAGGCTAATGTGGAAGACCTTAAAGAAAAGCTACAGATGGTTTGTGATGATGTGGAGCTTGTGGAAAAGTATAAGAGAGAAGCATCTGGGTATATTTGTGGTAGATATAATTGGGAAGATGTTGTAAGTCGGACTGTTGAGGTTTATAGAGGAAAGAAAAGCTGCAAGGAAAATTAGTAGAGAATAGTAGTGTGGCTTCTATTTGAGGTTATTAAGGTGAAAGGAAAACAAAATGATTAGAGTATTACAGTGTGTAAATGATATGCATCGAGCTGGATTAGAAACGATGCTTATGAATTATTATCGAAATATCGATCGAACAAAGATTCAATTTGATTTCTTGACACATAGACCAGATAAGAGTGATTATGATGATGAGATTTTGAGTCTTGGTGGAAAAGTTTATTATGCACCAAGATTATATCCACAGAATTATCCAGCATATTTCAAATATATGAAAAAGTTTTTTGCAGAACATCCCGAATATCAGATAGTTCATTCTCATATTGATTCTATGAGTTATTTACCTTTATTAGCTGCGAAGAAAGCAGGGGTTCCAATTAGAATTGCACATAGTCATAATACATCTATTGACAAGGACTTTAAGTATATTTTAAAACAGTATTTTAGAAAGAAGATTACAAAGGCAGCTAATTATTATTGTGCATGTGGTCAAGAAGCAGGAGAATTTTTATTTCCGGGAAAAGAATTTAAATTTATACCCAATGCAATAGAAGTAGATAAATTTTTGTATAATGAAGAAGTAAGAGATAGAAAACGAAAAGATCTTGGATTGACAAGTGAATTTGTTGTTGGACATGTTGGAAGATTGAGTTATCAGAAAAATCATGAATTATTGATTAGAATTTTTAGTGAGCTTCATAAGAAAGATGTTAATACAATATTATTATTGATTGGTGTTGGAGAGAAGGAAGATGAAATTAGAGAACAGGTTCATGAGTTGAATTTAGATGAATGTGTAAGATTCTTGGGAAATAGAGATGATGTGAATGAGTTGTATCAAGCAATGGATGTGTTTGTGATGCCTTCGTTGTTTGAGGGAATTCCGGTGGTTGGAGTTGAGGCGCAGTTTGCGGGATTGCCTTGTGTGTTTTCTGATAAGGTGCCGGTGGAAGTGAAATTTACGGAGAATAGTGAATTTGTTTCATTGGAGAAAAAGCTTGAAGATTGGGCAGATATTGTGTTGAGTAAGAAAACAGATTCAGATAGGATAAATGATTTAGAATTTATTAGTACAAGTATGTATAATATAAAGAATGCACATAAGATCTTGGAACAGTATTATGCTGAGACAGAAAGTAGTTTATTATAAAAATATTATACTTTTTATAACTAAGTAAAAGAATATATAGAATAGATATAACTAAAAAAGAAAGAGGTGAGTAGATGTGATTAACTCAAAAAATGATTATTTGAAATATTTAAAACAAGATAAATTGGCATTAGGAAAAAATTATAAATCTCCTAAGTTGGTTCATGATGAAATATGGAGATTTGAGATACTGCTTAGAAAAACGGAATATTATGTAAATTGTAAAAAAACATTTATTGGGAAATTATATAGTAAAGTTTTGCAATTTTTATATTATAAAAAAAGATTGAAATATAATACATATATCCCGTTAAATGTATTTGGACCAGGACTTTCTATTGCTCATTTTGGTTCAATTATAGTTAATGGGAATGCTAAGATTGGTAAAAATTGTAGAATTCAAGACAGCGTGACAATTGGAGCAACAAATGGAGCATCAGATGCTCCAGTATTAGGAGATAATATTTTTATAGGAAGTGGTGCAAGAATTATTGGCAAAGTTAATATTGCTAGTGATATTGCGATTGGATCAAATGCTGTGGTTGTCAACAATTTTAATGAAAGCGGTATAACCATTGGAGGTGTGCCAGCAAAAAAAATCAGTGATAATAATTCACATTCAAACTTGAATAAGTATTTGGAGATAGATAAATGAAATTGTATTCTATAAGAATGAGAAGAAAAGTTTTATTGGGGATTACCTTATTTGTGTGTGCAATCATGTCGAAAGGTTTCGTTGATGCGTTGTTTGTAAATGATAATGCAAATGGAGTTTTAAATCTTTTGAAATACTTTTTTTTAATTGGAGCATCATTTGCTTTTTATGCATCTAACAGAAGTAAGAAGAAAAAGTTTTCTAAAGAATTTAGGATTTTAATGTGTTTTTATTTGTTTGTAGCTTTTATTTCAGTGTTTTCAATAATTGAGAGTGGGCGATTTACATTTAGAACGATTAAAGAATTTTGCTTTATTCTTACACCTATTGTCTTTACATATTATGCAATAAATGCGTTAAATAAAGATGAAATTACAATGATGGCTAAATTTTCAGTAGTAATTTATGTTGTTTCATATTTCATGGAAATTTCAGGTAACTTTTCAATTTCCATGGCAATTAATGCAATTAAAAATTTTTCACTGTTAGGTGGGCAAGCATCATTTGCATATGATTATTATGAAACTAGTCATTTTCCTGATCCGATGATGGCATTATTTTGTTATTTTTGTTATTATAAAAAAAATAATCGAAAGTGGGCATGGATTAGTTATATATCTATCCTTGTGATGAATAAACGTTTAATTATTTTATTTGCTACAATAATACTTATACTTTCTTATTTGCCGAATTGGGAAAAAATAACCTCGATTAAAGTTAATAAAAAAATTTGTATAATATGTGCAATTGTTTTTGCAATATCTCCGTTAGTTGTGATTAAATTGATAACATCTCCTTTAGGCATTTGGTTCTCAAACAAAACAGGTCTAAATATGGCAGATTTTTGGATGGGACGAGACAATATGGTGCTCTATTATTTAAATAATCATTTCCAATCATATGGATTAGGTTCTACTTATGATTTTACTGGATCTATGTTGGAAATAGAAAGTGTTAAAATTTATTTGGAAACAACAATTGTAGGAAGTGTTTTATTATCTATTTCGTATTGGAAGATTACCAATCGTAATTTATTTTCAATGCTTGTTATGTTGTATATTTTTCTAAATATTAATACTTCTACGTCACTTACAACAGGTGCGTTTGCTTGGATTTATTATTTATTTTTGATTGGAGGTATAAATTATGAAACAGTTAATAACGATAATAGTCCCGATCTATAAAGCTGAGAAATATCTAGATAAATGTATTGAGTCATTGGTTAATCAAACATATACTAATATTGAAATAATTTTAGTGAATGATGGTTCACCTGATAATTGTTTTTCTATTTGTGAAAAATGGAAAAGAATAGATGATAGAATAGTTGTATTGAATAAAGAAAATGGCGGACAAAGTGATGCTAGAAATGCTGGAATGAAAATAGCAAAAGGTAAATATTTCATATTTGTAGATAGTGATGATTATGTTTCTAAGGATTATGTAGGGGATTTATTTGATATATTAAAGGCAAACAAAGCAGATATTGCAGTTGGAAAGATGGAAAAATTTCTTGAAGGTTCATCTCTAGAAAGCAGACAAAATGATAGAGAATATATCTTAACATTCAATTCTACTGAAGCGATTCAAGATTTTTTATATGAAAAGCATTTTGTTACAAGTGTAACAGCAAAAATATACAAAAGAGAATTATTTGATGGTATAGAATTTCCAAAAGGAAAAAAATATGAAGATTTATATGTGTTATACAAAATAGTTTCTAAGTGTAATACAGTTGTTTATGGTAATAAACCGGTTTATTATTACATGATTAGACGTGACAGTACTATTGGGACATTAGATCCAGTAAAGAATAAAGATTTTTTATTGGCCGCAAAAGAGGTGCATACGTATGTACTAAACTATTGCTATACAATCAGAAAAGCAGCGGATTTTAAATTATTTCAAGCGGCTATAGAAATGTTTGTTCATTTACCTAAAAAGACTAATAATTATGAACAAAAAAGTTATAAAGAAGAATTGTGGGAGTATATTATAAAATATAGACTTCAGATCGTACAAGATAAAAATTGTAGGTTCAAGTATAGGATACTCGCACTGGTATCTTTTTTGGGACAAACGATATTGAGTAGATTTTTTCAGTTCGCATCTAGGAGATAATACTTATGCATGCATATTTAATAATGGCTCATAAAAATTTAGAGCAAATAAAAAAATTAATGAAGTTACTTGATTATTCTGAAAATGATATATATATCCATATTGATGCTAAAGCGGATGATACTATTAGATTTTTTGATTATGCTTCCTGCTGTACTAAATCAAAAGTAATTCAATCATCAATATTCAAGTCGGCTTGGGGAAGTTATAGTTTGATTGAATGTGAGTTATTTTTATTGAAACAAGCCACTGAAAATAGGAAATATGATTATTATCATTTAATTTCTGGTATGGATTTACCATTAAAAGATCAGTCTGAAATTCATCGATTTTTTGAAAGGAATAGTGGGAAACAATTCGTTCATTTTTCTGGTAAGAATAGTAAGAATGAATACTCAATAAAAAGAAGAGTTAAATACTATTGGGCGACAAATTATTACAATTCTTTAAGTTTTATTGATTTTAGATTAATAAGAAAGATTGATTGTTTTCAAATTAGATTGCAAGAATTATTTCATATTAATAGATTGAAGAATAATGATTTAGTTTTTTATCATGGATCGCAGTGGTTTAGTATAACTGATGAGTTGGTACGAGATTTATTAAAAAAGAAAAAATATATAGAAAAAGTATATAAAAATACAAATTGTTGTGATGAACTAGTTATACAGACATTTATTGCAAACAATGATAAATGGTTTTCGAAACTTTATGATTCAAGAATGGATGATAATTATTGTGCAAATGTGAGGAAAATTGACTGGTCTAGAGGTGGTCCTTATGTTTGGACAGAAAAAGATTTCAACGAATTAATAGATAGTAATTGTATGTTTGCAAGAAAATTCGATGAGAAAGTAGACCCCAAAATCATAGAATTATTATACGAAAGGATTTTATTGAAAGGTAACAATTGTGAAAAATAAATTTATTGGTATTAATGCATTGCTTAACGCAATTAAAACTATATTTTCCATAATATTTCCATTGATAACTTTTCCATATATATCTAGAGTATTAGGAGTTGAAAACATTGGAATTTATAATTTTAGTTCATCTATAGTAAGTTATTTTACACTGCTTGCTGGATTAGGAATTAGTACATATGCAATAAGAGAAGGTGCTAGATATAGAAATGATAGAAATAAAATTTCTGATTTTTGCTCTGAAGTTTTTTCAATTAATTTTATATCAACTTTAGTGTCTTACGTTATTTTGTTATTTTGTTTAATTTTTCTGAATAAGTTACATGATTATATTTCTATAATAGTAATTTTAAGTATATCAATTTCCTTTACAACTTTAGGATGTGAATGGATTTTTAATATTTTTGAGGAATTTGGACTTATTACAATTAGAACAATAATTTGTCAATTTATATCAGTTGTACTGATGTTTATATTTGTGAAAGATAGGGATTCATTAGTTCAATATTCTGTTATTACTTTGATATCAACATCAGGTGCTAACTTTATAAATATCTTTTCTAGAAAAAAATATTGTGATATTAGATTTTGCTTTAATAGCAAAATGAGAAGACATTTAATTCCAATCCTTATTTTATTTGCCAATTCTATAGCAATGACGATATATATTAATTCTGACGTTACAATATTAGGCTTGATATCAGGCAGCTATCATGTTGGTTTGTATTCAGTAGCAACAAAAGTTTACACGATGCTTAAGTCATTGTTGGGAGCTTTAATCGTTGTATCAATTCCTAGATTGTCATCTTATATTGGAATTGGAAATAAAAGAGAATACTCAGAAACGGCATCTACTATATTGAATTCGTTAATTACTTTAGCTGTTCCTGTAATGGTTGGGACATTTGCGTTAAGTGATAAAATAGTGTTTCTATTATCAGGAAAAGACTTTTTACCAGCAACAACTTCATTACAAATACTTAGCGTAGCACTTTTATTTAGCATATTTAGTTGGTTTTATACTTCTTGTGTACTTATTGTAAATAAAGAAGATAAGAGTGTATTGAAAGCTACAACTTTCGCAGCTTTAGCTAATATTATATTGAATGTGCTTTTAATTCCATATTTTAATCAAAATGCCGCAGCTTTCACTACAGCACTTGCAGAATTAATATCAGCAGTTGTATGTTATCTGTATGGAAGAAAGTATTTTCAAAGTAATTTACAAAAAAATGATATTATTTCTACACTTTTAGGCTCTTTTCTGATAATAGTAATTTGCCGCTTAGTAAAAATATATATATCAAGTCTATATGTGAGCATATTTGTTTCTTTTATGTTATCAGTGATTGGATATGGAATTGTTCTAGTGCTGTTTAGAAATAATTCGTTAAAGCTAATTTTAGATTTTGTAAAAAGAAAATAAATCTTTAACTGTTTAAAAATTTCAAAAGTGTGAGGAGTGTTTACTTTTGATTATTGAATAGAATATATTGGTGATTCTATAAAATGAGCCATAGAGAGGAGAAATGATGAGAAATCTTTATGATAGATTACATGATAAAGTCTTGATAAAATATGTAAAAAACCCAGTGACAGAGTGTTACTCCAAAGATTATGTGTTTAAATATCAAGAAGAAATTTATGATGCTACAGTAATTATTCCTTGCTATAATGTAGAAAAATATGTTGCTGAATGTATGGAGTCAATACTGAAACAAAAAACTTCATATAATATTGAAATTATTGCAATAGATGACGGTTCAACAGATAGTACAGCTGAAATACTGTGTCGATATTCCACTAAAATAAAGAATTTTAGAATAATAACACAGTGTAATAAAGGATTTTCTGGAGCACGAAATACAGGTATACGAGAGGCGAGGGGAAAATATCTAATCTTTATTGATTCAGATGATTATGTTACAAGTGATTATATTGATTTTCTCTTAAAAAAAGCATTCTCTAAAGATGCAGATATTGTAGCAACTGGGTATTATACTTTTAATAATGAGAATAGAAAAAAATTAAAGAATATAACAATAAAAGATGAGAATGACACTTCGTTATTAAATGGTTGTGCATGGGGAAAGGCAATAAAAAGAAAGTTTTTTGAACATTTAGTGTTTCCGGAAAATTATTGGTATGAAGATTCTATTATAGCTCATCTTGTTGTTCCGAGAGCAAACTCTATTTACATGGTGTCTAAATGTCAATATGCATATAGAAGTAATCCAACAGGAATTACTAAAACTTCTGTGAATAGTTTAAGAGCTATTGAGTCATTTTATATTACAGATTTGATGCTGCACTCATACGTTCATTTTTATTCAGAGGATGTTACAAACACGCAAGAGTTCATAAATCTCTTAATTGAGCAATTTTACTTGAATGAGAAAAGAGTTATAAGATTAAATTCAGAAATTAAAAGGACAATCTTTATGTATCAATGTAAGTATGTTCATACCCTCCCCATTATGGATTTAAAATTAGAATTTTCTAAAAAGCTATATGCAATAGGGCTATTAAAAAACAATTATCAGATAGCCCAAATTGGTTTAAGACTTGACATTTTGAATAAAATCATACGAAGAATAAAGAATAAATGATATAGATTTGTGAAATTAAAATATTTTTTTGAATACCTTTAAACTTATGAATGTTTGTATTCAAAAAATAACAATTTATAAGGAAAACACTTAAATAAGTCCAATAGAGTTTTGATAAAGAATCATTCATATTGTAGATTATTAACTATTCTATAGCAGTAAATGAACTAAATTAGAACATTTTATGAAGGAAAGAACGATTCCGATTCTGATTTAAGCTTTTAATAGAGTCAATGAAATGATTACAAGTGTCAAAGTATTTAGAAAATAAATTATAAGAGCTATACTGATATCTATTTCTATAAGTAGTAGAATAATTCGAGTATCTTATGAAATATAATTCTAGAACAATTTAATTTTTGAAGCAATAAAATGATTAAGAATAACAACAATAAATGAAAGGAAAAATATGAAAACAACATTAGTCATCATGGCTGCCGGTATCGGTTCTCGATTCGGCGGTGGAATTAAACAACTTGCTCCGGTTGGTTTAAATGGAGAAATTATCATGGATTATTCTATCCATGATGCAATAGAAGCAGGGTTCAACAAAATAGTTTTTATTATCCGTAAAGATATTAAGGATGCCTTTAAAGAAGCAATCGGTGATCGTATTGAAAAGATTTGTAAAGATCTTGATGTAGAGATTGCATACGCATATCAGGAATTAAATGAACTTCCAGAAGGTGTGGAACTTCCAACAGGACGTACC